>Ga0209062_1000196_pt1 | contig 226640 bp, 191 predicted proteins | sample Coa_R2_2_FD_187158 | JGI IMG/M metagenome (GOLD analysis project Ga0209062, IMG submission 187158) | Surface soil microbial communities from Centralia Pennsylvania, which are recovering from an underground coalmine fire - Coalmine... | ecosystem: Environmental > Terrestrial > Soil >... | reverse complement strand
GCGGCGGCCGCGGTGGCCCGATCTGGCCACTCGGCGAGGGATGGCCGGCGATCCCGGGCACGGGGCGCGGCGCGGGCACGCCGGGCGGCCCATCGGGTGGCCCATCGGGTAGCCCATCGGGTAGCCCATCGGGTGGCGCATTCGGCGGCGCGGTTCGGTCGCCCAGCCCGTCGCTCTTCGACGATCTCCAACCCGGGGCGAGTCAGCGATCGGCGGTCGCGGTCTCGACGGTCACGCAGACGACCAAGCAGGTGATCGAGGGGCGCATCAAGCCGCTCTGGGTCCGCGGCGAGGTGAGCGACTTCAAGGCGCACCGCAACGGCCACTGGTACTTCTGCCTCCGCGATCGGACCGCCCAGCTCCGATGTGTCGTCTGGTCGAGTGACCAGCGCGCGATCCCCGACCCGCCCGAGGACGGGATGGCGGTCGTCGCTTATGGCCAGGTCACGGTCTATCCCTCTCGGGGGGACATCCAGCTCCACGTCCTCGCCCTCGAGGCGGTCGGCGACGGCCTCCGGCGCAAGGCGGTCGAGCGGGCGCGCCGCGCGCTCGAGCGCGATGGCCTCCTGGCCCGCGAGCGGAAGCGCTCGCTGCCGCGCTTTCCGCGCTGCCTGGCCGTGATCACGAGTCCCGATGGGGCGGCGTTGCACGACATCGTGGCCGTTGCGCGCCGCCGCGCGCCCTCGCTCCGGATCGTGGTCGTGCCGGCGCGCGTGCAGGGCGACGGCGCGGCCGAAGAGCTGTGCAATGCCCTCGACCGATTGCGGCGGTGGGGGAGGGCGGATGTCGTCATCGTGGGGCGCGGCGGCGGCGCCACGGAAGACCTGGGCGCGTTCAACGACGAGCGCGTGGCGCGAGCGGTCGCGGCCTGCGCCACACCGACGATCTCGGCGGTCGGGCACGAGATCGACATGACGCTCTGTGATCTGGTCGCCGATCACCGGGCGCCGACCCCGTCGGCCGCCGCCGAAGCCGCGGTCCCGCTCCTCGCCGACGAGGCACAGCGACTCCGCGCGCTGGGCGCCCGGCTGGTCGCCGCCGTACGGCAGCAACTCCTGGCGGCGGGCACTCGGCTCACGCGCGCGGCGACGGCGACCCGGCGCGGGGCGACGCGCGCGGCCGAGCGGCGCGAGGCACAGTTGGCCCGACTCGCGGCCCGGCTGGAGGCTCTGAGCCCGCTGGCGACGCTCGGCCGGGGATTCGCGCTGCCGCGCGATCCGGTGACCGGTAGAACCCTGGCCTCGGCGGCCGACTTCGCGGCCGGGACGCCCTTCGACCTCGTGGTCCGCGACGGCATCGTCGGGGCGATGACGCGCACGGTCGGCCCCGGGATCGGGATGCCGCCGGCGCCGGCCGACGCGCGTGGCGCGACGATCCAGGAGACGGTGGCGCTCGAGGAGGAGTCGTGACGGTATCGGCGACGTTCGAGGAGGATCTCGCCCGGCTGGAGGCGATCGCGTCCGAGCTGGACGGCGACGGCGTGCCGCTCGATCGGGCACTCCAACTGTTCGAGGAGGGGGTGGCGCGGCTCCGTCGCGCGTCCGCCGCGATCACGCGGGCCGAAGCGCAGGTGGCCGTGCTGGTCGAGCAGGTCGACGGGGCCTTCACGCTCCGATCGCTTCGCGTCGATGGTGCATCGGGCGGCGACGGGGCCGCGGCGGGCCGGCCGTAGGTGCCGGCCGTGGCCGAGAGCGCCGATGCGACGTTCGCCGCCGATCGGGCCGCCGTCCAGGCGTCGCTCGCGCGATTCTGCGACCGCTATCTGACGGAGGTACCCGCGGCGGCCGCGGCCGCGATGCGGTACAGCCTTCTCGGTGAGGGCAAGCGGCTGCGCGCGATCCTGCTCCTCGCGGCATATCGCGCCTGCGGCGGCCACGGCGACGCCACCGATCTCGCGGCGGCGGTCGAGGTCGTGCACGCGTACTCGCTCATCCACGATGATCTGCCGTGCATGGACGATGACGACATGCGGCGCGGCCGTCCGACGGTGCACCGCGTCTACGGCGTTTCGGTCGCCGCGGCGGCGGGGCTCGCGATGGTCCCGCTGGCCGCGCGGTGCGCCGCGGGCGCGGGGCGCGGGCTCGGGTTGCCCCAGGACGCCTGTGGGGCCATCCTACGGGAGCTCATGCGCGCGGCCGGAGCAGAGGGGATGATCGGCGGCCAGCTGCTCGACCTTGCCGGTGAGGGTCTGGCGCTGTCGCTCGACCAGCTCGAGCGGATCCACCGCGCGAAGACTGGCGCACTGCTGACCGCGTCGGTTCGGCTCGGTGGGCGGGCCGCGGCGGCCGGAGACGACGTGCTCGAGGCGTTGGGGCGCTACGGGGCTGCGGTGGGGCTCGCATTCCAGATCGCCGACGACGTGCTCGACGTCACGTCGACAACCGATGAGCTGGGGAAGACCGCCGGGAGAGACCTGGCGCTACAGAAGAGCACGTATCCCGCCCTCCTCGGCGTCGACGGGGCGCTGACGCGGGCGCGGGCGCTCGTCGCCGACGCGTGTGGCACGCTCGAGCAGGCTGGACTCCTCACTCCGGCCCTCGAGCGGCTCGCGCGCTACACGGTGTCGCGCCGAAACTGATATTTCTCTCAACCCTACACTGCCGATCATGTCCCTTCTCGCACGCGTGCAGTCCCCGGCCGACCTCAAGCTCCTCACGCGCGACCAGCTCCGCGAGCTGTGCGCCGAGATGCGGGCCCGGCTGATCGATGTGTGCTCCCGCACGGGCGGGCACATCGGCGCCGGACTGGGCGTGGTCGAGCTCACGACCGCCCTGCACTACGTGTTCAACACGCCGCGCGACCAGTTGGTCTGGGACGTCGGGCACCAGGCGTACCCGCACAAGCTGCTCACGGGGCGCGATGGCGCGATGGAGACCCTGCGGCAGGAGCACGGCCTCTCCGGGTTCCTGAAGCGCTCCGAGAGCCCGTACGACACCTTCGGCGCCGGCCATGCCGCGACCGCGATCTCGGCGGCGCTCGGGATGGCGGTCGCCCGCGATCTTCACGGCGAGCAGTTCAAGGTCATCGCCGTGCTCGGCGACGGCGCCCTGACCTGCGGGCTCTCCTACGAGGGGCTCAACAACGCGGGCGCGTCGGAGCGCGACCTCGTGGTCGTGCTCAACGACAACGAGATGTCGATCGCGCCGAATGTCGGCGCGATCTCCAAGTACCTCACCTCCGTCCAGCGGAACCCGCTCTACAACCGTGTCCGCTCGGCCATCGGCGCGGCCGTGGACAGCGCGCCCGGGAAGCTCGCCGGCGTCGCCACCCTCGTCCGCAAGTGGGAGGAGAGCGTCAAGTCGTTCTTCACGCCCGGGGTCCTGTTCGAGGAGCTGGGTTTCCGGTACTTCGGGCCGATCGATGGCCACGATGTGAACGCGCTGGTCGAGACGCTCACCGCCGTGCGCGACCTCAAGGGCCCGCGCCTGGTCCACGTCATCACGCAGAAGGGCAAGGGATTCCCGGCCGGGGAGCATGGGGAGAAGTGGCACGCGCTCCCGCCGGGTCACGACCCGGCGACCGGGCGGCAGCGGGGGGCGTCGGGCGCCAGGGCGGCGTACACGGCGGTGTTCGGTACCGGGCTCACCGAGCTCGCGGCCGAGCGGCCCGACGTGGTGGCGATCACCGCGGCGATGCCGAGCGGCACCGGGACGGCCGCCTTCGCCAAGGCGCACCCGTCGCGGTTCTTCGATGTCGGGATCGCCGAAGGACACGCGGTGACGTTCGCGGCCGGGCTGGCGACGCAGGGCATTCGCCCGGTGTGTGCGATCTACTCGACGTTCCTCCAGCGCGCGTACGACAACGTCATCCACGACGTGGCGATCCAGCGGCTGCCGGTGGTCTTCGCCATGGACCGCGCCGGCCTCGTGGGCGAGGACGGGCCGACGCACATGGGCCTCTACGACATCGCCTACATGCTCGCGGTGCCCGGGATGACCGTGACCGCGCCCAAGGATGCGACCGAGATGCTGGCGCTCCTGCGCGCCGGGGTCGAGCACGCCGGCGGCCCGTTCGCGCTCCGCTACCCCCGCGACAGCGCCCCGGACACGCCGCCGCCGATGGCCGACATCCGGGCGACACCGTACGGGACGTGGGAGGTGCTGCGCCGGGGCAGCGATGTCGCGGTGCTCGCCGTCGGCACGATGGTGCGGCCGGCGCTCGCCGCCGCCGAGCAACTGGCGGCCGAGGGGCTCAGCATCACGGTCGTCAACTGCCGCTTTCTCAAGCCGCACGACGAGCTGACCCTCGCGGCGGTGATCGCCGACCACCGACACCTGCTGGTGGTCGAGGAGGGCACGATCGTCAACGGCTTCGGGGCGCACATGACGGCGGTCGTGGGCGCGATGGACGCGGCGGTGCGGGTCGCCACGCACGGTGTACCGGACCGCTTCATCGAGCAGGCGCCGAGGGCCCGGCAACTGGCGCTCGCCGGGCTGGACGCGGCGGGGATCGCCGAGCGGGTTCGGGCGTTGCACGAGAGCGAGGCGATCGCCGGGTGACCGCACGCCGGGCGGCCGCGCGCGGACGTCGGTCCCGGGCGCGCCGCGTGCCCGGGCCACAGGTCGCCGGATGATCCGACTCGGCGTCGTCGGGCACCGCGGGTACCATCGGCTGCCCGATCTGCTGCGCAATGTGCTCCGGCTGGCGCCGGAGCTGACGCTCGAGGTCCACGTCGAGCCCGATCTGCTCGATGTCGTCCCGGGCGTGCTGCGGCTCGACCCGGCCGACCCGATCGACGTCCTCGTCACACTCGGGGGCGACGGCACGATGCTGCGGGGCGCGCGCGTGATCAGCGGCCGCCAGGTGCCAATCCTCGGCATCAATCTCGGCCGGCTCGGCTTCCTCACGAGCTGTAGCGGTGACCAGCTCGAGGAGGCGCTCTGCCGGTTCGCGCGCGGCGACTATCGGGCCGACGCTCGCATGGCGCTCGATGCCCGCGCCCTCGACCGCGACGGCGTGGAGCGCCGCCGGTGGTTCGCCCTCAACGACGTGGTGCTGCACAAGGGCGGCTTCGCGCGCGTCGTGCGGTTGGCCGTCGAGTCCAACGGTGAGGCCGTCGCCGCGTATGCCGCCGATGGCATCGTCATCTCGACCCCGACCGGGTCGACCGCATACAGCCTGTCGGCCGGTGGCCCGATCGTCGAGCCGTCGGTCGACTCGATCATCCTCACGCCGATCTCGCCCCACACGCTCGCGATCCGGCCGCTCGTCCTCTCACCCGCCGCGTCGGTGCGGGTGTGGGCCGAGGACGGGCCCGAGGAGCTGCTGGTGACGATCGATGGCCAGGTCGGCACGACGTTCGCCGAGCGGGAAGTCCTCGAGGTGCGGCGCGCGGGGTGGCCGGTCCTGCTCGTCCGCTTCCCCGGGACGACCTATTTCAGCCGGCTCCGTCAGAAACTCGGCTGGAGCGGCGCGCCGTCTCCCTGAATGCTCGCCGAGCTCCGGATCAGGACCTTCGCGATCATCGAGAGCCTGACGCTGCCGCTCGCGCCCGGCCTCAACGTCCTGTCCGGCGAGACCGGCGCCGGGAAGTCGATCATCGTCGGGGCGCTCGGGCTCCTCCTCGGCGAGCGCGGCCACGCCGACGTGATCCGCACTGGCGCCGAGCGCGCGACGGTCGAGGGTACCTTCGAGGTGGTCGACCGGCCGGAGATCCTGGCGATGCTCGACGAGCGCGGGGTCGACGTCGAGGAGCGCACCGTGATGCTCAAGCGCGAAGTCGGGCCGGCCGGCCGGACCCGCGCGTGGATCAACGGGACGGCCGTGACCGCGGGCGTCCTGGCCGAGGTGGGCCGCACCCTCGTCAACCTGCACGGTCAGCACGAGGCGCAGACGCTTCTCGATCCCGACGCGCAGCGGCGGATCCTCGATGCGTATGCCGGGGCCACCGAGCTGGTGGCGCAGGTCCGCGCGGCGCACGCCGAGCTGGCGTCGGCGCGGCAGGCGATCGCGGACCTCGAGACCCGCCGGGCCGACGCCGAGCAGCGGGCCGATTACCTGCGGCACGTGGTGCAGGACATCGACGGCGCGAAGCTCACGCCGGGCGAGGACGTGCGGCTCGAGGAGGAGGCGCGACGGCTCGAGCACGCCGAGGAGCTCCGGACGCTCGCGGCGAGCGTGGCGTCCGCACTCGAGGGCGGATCGGACGGCGAGGGCGTCCTCCCTGGACTGGCGCTGGTCCAACGGGCGCTCGGCGGGCTCCAGCGCATCGACGCGAGCCTGAGCGCCCTCCAGGAGCTCTACGACACGGCGTACTACGCCCTCGACGAGCTTGCCCGCGCCGCCGACCGCTACGCGCGCCAGGTCGATCTCGACCCCGAGCGGCTCGCCGACGTCCAGCGCCGGCGAGACCTCCTCTTTCGGCTGACCAAGAAGTACGGGTCGACCATCGAGGCCGTGATCGAGACCGGCGCCCGCGCGCGCCGGGAGCTGGACCTCGTGGATTCGGCCGGGTTCGACCTGCGACAGCTCCAGGCGCGGGAGCGCGCCGCGCACGCGGCACTCGCGGCGGCGGCCGATGCGCTGACGGCGGCGCGCGCGGACGCGGCCCGGCGGCTGGCGCATGCCGTGGATCGGCTGCTGCCGGAGCTGGGGCTCACGCACGGGCACTTCGCCGTTGCGCTCGAGCGGCGCGACGAGTTCGGCCCGGCGGGGGCCGAAGACGTGGAGTTCCGTGTGACCCTCAACCTCGGCCTCGACGCTCGGCCCCTCGCCCGCGTCGCGTCCGGGGGCGAGCTGTCGCGCGTGATGCTCGCCCTGACGACCATCCTCGCCCGGCTCGACCGGGTCGACACACTCGTCTTCGACGAGGTGGACGCCGGGATCGGCGGCCGGGTCGGGCTACAGGTCGGTGAGATGCTGCGGCGGGTGGCCGCGCATCACCAGGTGTTCGCCATCTCGCACCTGCCGCAGATCGCCGCCTGCGCCCACCATCACATCGTCGTGAGCAAGGATGCGCGCGGCGGGGTGACGGCGGCCGACGTGCGCGTGGTCGAGGGGGACGAGCGGGTCGGGGAGATCGCGCGGATGCTGGGCGGCGACCCGGAGCGCGAGGTCAGCCGCGCGCATGCGCGCGCCCTGCTCGACCGCGAGCAGTCGGGGCGGGTCACCGCTTGAACGCGCCGCCGTGCCCCAGCAGCCGGAGATACAGGCGCAGTTGAATCTCGTCGAACCCGATCCGGGGGAGCACGGCGTAGCTGCCGGCCGATCCGGTCAGCGTCTGATAGTGCAGATAGGAGACGTCGAACGGGATCCGCGAGCGGTGCCGGGCGGCGCCCGCGAGCGTGGAGAACGTCAGGCCGACGCCCCAGCGCTGCTCGGTCGTGGCCGTGCCGGCGCCGAGGAGGCGTGCGTCGAGCGTCACCGGCCCGAAGCCCGTCGCGGCCGAGTCGAGTGAGAACGTGCCCGTGTACTGGTCGGCATCCTTCCGGCGATAGCGGTACTGGGCGACGAGCCCGACGTAGTCGTTGAGGGCGTAGCGGGGGTCGAGCTCGACATCGATGAGGCGCCCGAGCTGACGGCCGACCGTCTGTCGGGTGAAGTACGGCGCGAACGCGTTGCCGAGTCCGAGCGGGATGCGCGCCGTCACCTGGTCGTAGAGCGGCTGCGTGCCGCGGGCGATGATGGACGTCCAGAAGTGGCGCCCGATCAGGACGTCGGTCGCCACGTGCACCTCGACGGCGTTGGTGCCGGTGCCGGTCCCGACGCCGACGAGCGCGTCGGGTGAGGTGGGCGTGCCGGTGCCCAGGCGGAAGAGGCCCGTGAGGGCGAGCCGATAGTTGAAGCCGTGCGGGTGGAAGCGCGCGCTGTCGCGTCCGTGGAAGGAGTCGAGCAGGAGCGCCGTCGCGCCGAGCTCGATGTCGCCGAGCCCGGCGAGGTCGACGGAGTGGAGCGAGTCGTAGCGGAGCCCGAGAGCGTCGGACGTGATCAGCGCCTGGGCGTCGGCGAGCCCGATCGGCGGGGCGCCGATCGGCCCCGGGCCGGTGATCCCGGGTCCGCCGGTGAGTGAGTCGAAGTGTGCGTACGACGCCGCGAGCCCCTGGATCCGCTGCGCGATCGCGGCCAGGACGGGGGAGCCGTCGGTGGGGACGATGAGCGCCGGGGCGCGGCCACCGCCGCCGTATACGCGGGCGAGGTTGGACGCGAAGGCGCTGGACTGCGCGAGTAGCGCGGTCGCGGCCGCGCTCTGGGCATCGAGGCTGCCGCAGTACGAGTGAGCGCCGGGGTTGGCGCGGCAGGCGGCGAGGGCACTCTGGAGGCTGGCGCCGGCGGCCGAGAACTGTCCGAACAGGGCCGTGTCGATCGCGCGTGTGGCACCGAACGCGAGGGCCGGGTTGATGCCGACATTGCCGGTGGTGCCGCCGGGGTTGGGGTTGAACAGGATCTCGTTGTGCGTCCGGACGATCGGCACGACCGCGTGGAGCTCGAGCCAGCGCGCGATGCCGATGTCGAGGCCGACCGGGGTGACCGCGATCCGCACGCTCGACGTGACGTGGGTGGCGCCGAGCGAGACCCCGAGCGTCGGATCCTGCGTCAGGGCGCGGAGGGCGCTCTGGAGCGGCGCGAGGATCGGCAGCTCCCGGGCCCCGAGCGAGTCGAACGTCAGATCCGATCCGAGCGGACGGAGCCCACCGGTCCCATAGCGCGCCCCGTAGCGCGTATCCGATTCGGCGACGCTCAGCCGAACGACCCCGCCCGGCAGCGTGATCGCTTCGTCATCGATCGCCCCCACGGCCTGCGCCCCGGCCGTGCCGGCTCGGAGCGCAAGGAGCGTGAGGCACGCGAGGAGGGCGAGAGTGATCGGGATGCGGGGCCGCGGTCCGATCGCCGCCCGCCGGTCGGACGCGGGCTGTCGGTCTCGACGCACGGGCTCGCCGGCCCGTGTCCCGGCGTGTCGAGCGCTCAGGCGCGCCCTCCGAGCGCCGCGCTGGCGTGGAGAGGGCGGGGGTGAATGCGGGGATGGGACCCGTCGCGGGCTGCGGCAGCGGTCCGAGTGGCGGCCGGTCGAGCGACTGCCGGACGCGCCAGGTCGGCGTCGAAAATCGGAGACATCGGAGTGGATAAACCGTATGGGGCAGGCGATCTTCCGCGACAAATGCTAACACAACGGCCGACGGAGCGCCGCCGGGGCTGGACGGCGGTGTGACGGAGTACCCCGAGCGTACCGCGCCGGTGCCACCGGTCGCCTGGCAACTCACCGGGAACCATTGGCTCAGCGTGCCCTGCATTCACCCGGCCGACGGGGCGATCCACGCCGTCGGCGTCATGCACCGCGGGGCACGGTCGGCGATCGAGTTCGCCGGCGGGCCGGAGTTCCTGGAGGGCGGCGAGGGGACGGCGCTCCTGCGGCCGGCGATCGAGATCGACGGGCGCGTGTGTGTGCTGGCCGATGCGGGGATCGCCTGGGAGCAGGCGCTCGAGTGGATGCCGACGTTCACGTGTGCGCTCGAGGGCGGCCGGTACGTCGTGCGCGGGACGATCTTTGCGCCGGTCGGCCGGGACGCCGACGTGCCCGGGGCGGTGTACGTGCTATCGGTGGAGAACCGCACCGAGCGTGACGCGCGGGTGGGGATCGCGATGCTCGGCGCGCTGGGTCACCGCCAGCTTCGGGTGCGATCGGCGCGCCCGTTCGCGGACGTGCACCGGGTGGCGCCAGGCCCGGCGGGCACGGTCCTCATGGACGGGACGGGGCTGCCCGGCACGGCTGCGCTGGCGTTGGGGGTGCACGACGACACCCTGGTGACCTTCGAGCCGGCGGACGGCGGGTTGACCGGGGCGTCGGGGGCGGCGGCGCGCTTCACGGTGCGGCAGGAGCAGGTGGTGTCGGCGGGGGCGACGGTGCATGCCGCCTTCTATCTCGCGGCGGCGCCCGAGCGGGACGGGGCGGGCGCGGCGGTCCTCGCGATGCGGCGTCGCGGGTGGCGGGCGCTGCTCGGGGCGACGCGCGATGCCCTGCGCTCGCTGGAGCAGACGACCGGGACGCCTGGGCTCGACCGGCTCGTGAACCGGAACCTGCTGTTCGCGTACTTCTACGCGACCGGCCGGGCGATCGACGATGCGCGGTTCTATCTCGTGCGGTCGCGTGCGCCGTGGAACGGTCGGGGGATGACGGTGCGGGATTGGGAGGCGCTCACGTGGGCGGTGCCGGCGGTGCAGTTGGCCGATACCGGGTTGGCGCGCGAGCTGATCCTTCGGGCGTGCGAGGTGCACGGGGACGCGCCGGGGAGCGGGGTGCATTATCTGGACGGGGCGCTGTTCGAGCCCGGGTTCTCGCTCGAGGGCGTGGCGGCGTTCGCGTGGGCGGCCGAGCGCTACATCCGGGAGACGGGGGACGACCAGATCGTGGAGGAGCCCGTGCTCGCCGACACGTTGTACGCGAGCGCCGACGATCTGGCGGCGCGCCGGCACCGGGAGGTGCCGCTGTACGCGAGCGAAGTGTACCCGTCCGGGGCGCCGGTGCCGCTGCCGTTCACGCTGCATGGGAACGCCGTGGCGGCGTTGGCGCTCGACGTGTTCCGGCGGACATTGGACGCCGAGACGGCCAAGGAGGTGGAGGATCCGAGCGCGGTGCGGGCGGCGATGATGCGGCATTTCACCGTCGACCGGGACGGGAAGGCGGGATTGGCGACGGCCGCCGATCTCCAGGGCGGGGTCGACCGGGTGGACGACGCGGAGGCCTCGGTCCTCTGGCTGCCGTTGTACGAGACCTTGGACCGGCAGGACTCGGTGTATCGCCGGACGGTGAAGGCGTTGGCCGGGGGTGGCGAGGACCGGTCGCTGGCGCGGGAGTGTGCGCGGTTGGTGGGGCCGGACGCGGGCGCGGCGCTCGCCTGGTTGCGGCGGGCGCCGCTGGATCATGGGCTTGCGGCGGAGCGGGTCGACGGCGAGGGTCGGGCGATCGGCAACGGCGGCGACGCGTCGCTCTCCGGGCTCCTCGCGTACGCCGTCTGGTACGCCGTGCACGCGCTCGGCGTGACGCCCTGATCGTCGCCCCGGTCCCGGCCCGGTCGCAGGTCGATCGGCGCCTCTGGTCCCGTTCCCGCGCCGCCACTATCTTGCAGGTCGAATTGCAGGTCGAACAGCCGCGGGAATAGCTCAGTTGGTAGAGCACAACCTTGCCAAGGTTGGGGTCGCGGGTTCGAGTCCCGTTTCCCGCTCTCCGCACTCCCTGGTCCTTCATGGGCCAGGGATTTTTTTCTCGTTCGGGCGCGCCGTGCATTGAGAGCGGCGCGCCTTTCCAACGCCATGCGGACCGCCAGGCACGGCGCCATGCGCGACGCCATGCGCGACGCCATGCGCCGTGTCTCGCGCGATGCCCCCGCTCGCCCCGTCGGCGTGCGCCGGCGTATACTGTCACTCGGCCGGGGTGGCGAAACGGGTAGACGCGAGGGACTTAAAATCCCTTCAGGGGCAACCCTGGTGCGGGTTCGATCCCCGCCCCCGGCATAGAGTTAGGCCATCTCACCTCGTGTGAGATCGCGCCGCGGTATGACCAGAAGTATGACCATTGCCGCCGGGACCGGTAGTACCCCCCCAGATCGGGGGGCGGGGGCAGACGGGAATCCGACAAGGCACTATATTGCTAGTCCATAGCAGAGTTGCTATGGTACGACGTGGATCGTCCTGCCCGCAAGCCCCTCCATTTCATCGGATCGAGCCAGAAAGCCCTCCGCGCGCTGCCTGACGACGTCGCTGACGTGTTTGGCATGGCATTACTGGACGCGCAGTACGGGGACACACCGCAAGGGTCCCGCATCTACGGGGAGGGATTACCCCGTGAGATCATGAAGCTCTCGGAGAATTTTGCGGGGGACACATACCGCGCGGCCTACTCTGTCGCGTTTCCAGAGTGTGTGTACTTGCTGGACGTGTTCATGAAGAAGTCGAAATCTGGTGTCGCGACGCCGCGAGAGGTACTCAACCGTATCTCGACTAGGTGGCGTGCCGCACAGGGTCACCACGCTAGTAAGTATCCGAAGCAGGAGAAGCAATGAGCGACGACGAACTGGTCTCCACAAGTAGCGGCAACGTCTTCGAAGATGCCGGGCGGCCGGATGCCGACCTGCGCCTCGCGAAGGCGGAGCTGGCGCGCGCCATTCGTTGCATCCTGGCGGCTCGAGGGATGAACCAATCTCAGGCCGCTGTGGTGTTAGGCATCGCTCAGCCAGACGTGTCGGACCTGACGCGCGGGCGGCTTGGGCGGTTCAGCATGGATCGGCTTGAGCGGTTCCTGAACGCGCTCGATATGGATGTGCGAATTCAGGTGGCCCCAAAGCGGCCGGCAAGCAATCGCGCTGCACTCACGGTGGATGCGACCTATACACAGACTTTCTCGTTCGACGCTAACACGGTGATCTGGACGGGCGCGACGTCCGTTACGCTGCCCAAGATGCGGGACATCAAACTCGGGAATATTCGCCTCTACGAGGTCGTCCTGCAGCAAGGCCTGAATCGCGTACTCAATACTTCATTATCTGTGAAGTACGGTACTATCACAGAGGACATGCTTCGCATCGACCTTGACCGCATGCTACTTCACACAAAGCCTGCGGTAACACAGTCTCCTCCGGTGGATACCCCTTCAACAATCCCGGTTGAGTCGTTGCCCACGAAGCTTGCGAGGGCAGCGTGACAGACCCGCGCCGTGAGCCTGGGCTACAGATTGCCCAGATATTCCTTGAGGAGGCGAGTTTTCGCCATCGAGAGAACGCCCTAACTCTTCCACCGAACACGCCTCATCCGCCCGGATCAGTGACGACTGAGGTAGAAGTCGGCTCAACGCCGGACGAGCGGACAGCGCTTACCCGCCTCACGATCGCGTCCGTTCCCACAGGGAATCCGCTGTATGATTTTCGCGTGCGTGTCACAATGATTGTGTCGGCGGTCGCTGGCGCTGAGAACATGACGCCGCTGGACTACGCACAGCATGTGGCGCCGGTCACGTTGATGCCGTTCGCGCGGGAAGCGGTAGCAAATCTGACCATGCGAGGACGGTTCGGCCCTTTCTGGGTAAACCCGTCCAACATGCAGGAGCTTATCGAACGCGAGCCGCGGACCGCTGCTGCGCCAGAAAACGTTCCTGGTCGTGCTGCGCGGCGGAAGAAGAAGGTCAGGCGGGCACGAAAGTAGGAACGGGCGCTGAGTCTAACCCCGGCGCGTTGTGCTAGACACCTGCCGTGCGGCCTGTTGGGCGGTCAGCTTCGCAGCCTTAATGTAGAGTCCGTATGTCGTGTAGATCAGCGTCGACTGTGGCGCGTGGCCGAGTTGGTTCTTAAGCCACTGGTGGTCACACCCTCGCTGGAGCTGCATGAGCGAGAGCGCCGACCGATACCGGTTCTTCGTCGCTGCGCTGGCCGGCCGCGGCGGCTTGGGCTCGCCTTTCTCGTCCGTCTGCCCCTCCGACTTGGCGTCAGTGAGTTCCGCAAGAAACCGGGAGATCTCGCGGCGGGAACTTCGAGGCAGGGAAGGACTCCCCCTCTGGGATGAACCGCCGGACCTGCGCCAAGTACTTGGGGTTGCCGGCGCCGTTCCACTCGTCGACGAGCGGAGAGAGGTCCGAGTCGTCCAGCGAGGCGGCGCTGCTCGAGACGGTGGCGTCGGTCCGGTAATCGGCGAACACGTCGATCAGCTGCAGTTCGCCCTTCACGGCCGCGTCGAGAATGTCGGTGCGCGCCCGCGCTCTCAGGTCCGACACCATACGCGAGATCGCGTTGGCCGTCTTCTTGTCTCCCGTGCCGCACGAGACCCGGACGCGCCGGCGGTCCGCGCGAGGCACCCACCCAGTAGAGATATCGGTTCTTGAACGGGCTCATAGGCTGGCAACCGAGACGTATGTCCTGAAAGTCGGTCCGCGATACGCTGTCGCGAACAACATCCGGATCGGAGAGTGGTCCGGGGTGCACTGGGTCTTTGACACCGCCTTTGTCTACAAGGGGCCGTACCTCTACTGAGGCCGGACCGGCGTGTCGGCTTCCAACTGCGGCGGATGGCGCCGGCCACGGGGCCCGGCCGCGGGGCGAGTCAGGCCTGGCTCGCCAGACGCTGGAGTCCCTTTCGGAGGTCGTCGGCATTCATGACCGGGAAGAACTCGACGCGCGCGTCGAGCCCGGAGAAGAACGGTTCCGAGATGACCGGGAGATCCGACGGCTCCTTGAGATCGATGACCAGCAACGCGGTGCGTTCCCCGCCCCCGGGGTAGAAGTACGCGGCTTCGGGCTTGAGCCGCTCCAGCTGGGAGCCCATGAGGTGCTGAAGCCGACCCTCACGGAACGCAGCGTTTCCCGCCTCGATCGGAATGGTGACCTTCATGAGTGTGCGCATCGCAGCCTCCCACGCTCGAGGATGAACGCTCGAAGCGATTTACGATGATCGGGCACGTCGCGCTAGAGCATGATCAGCGTACGTCGGCGCGACGGAGACAGGGATCGGCCAACGCCGTCCGAGCTCAACGGTTCCCCTCTCCGTCCGTCCGCGCGCCAGCCACCGAGCCCACGGCGCTGCGCCGCGAGAGGGCCCAGCGTCCCGGCCCGTAAACCGCGATCATCAGGAGCCCGCCCATGATGCCGAGGTTCTTGAAGAACTCCGTCATGTTGGCGGCGGCGACCATCCCGTCCTGGTTCCAGAAGTCGTGGAGCCGAAGCGTCACCAGGGCGAGGTAGACAAACAGGAGCGCCGCCGCTTCCCGGGCGCGAAACCCCGTGAGCAGGCAGAGCGTCCCGGTCAGCTCGATGACGAGGGCCGCGCCCAGGAGCGGCGCGACGAAGTGCATTCCGTGCGACGTCATGTACGCAGCCTGGCCGTCCCAGCCGGAGATCTTCCCGTTGAGCGCGATCAGGAACTCCAGGGAAAGCAGCACGCGGGCCAGAAGTGGCAGGAGGCCGACCCTCAGCGTCTCGTTCATGATCGCCACTCGTACTCGATGTAGTGGGCGCACTCGGTGGCAACGTCGGGACTCGTGAGACGACGGACGACGTGAAGGGACCCATCGAGTCCGGCCGACACGCCGGCCGTGGACACGATCCTGCCGGTGTCCACCACTCGCTGGGTGACGACGGTACACTCCGGCTCGAGTTGCGCGAGAAGCTCGAACGCGCCGTGGTGCGTCGTCGCGCGAAGCCCCCGCAGCAGGCCGGCCGCCGCCAGCAGCAGGCTTCCCGTACAGACGGAGAGGACCACATCGCTCGTCTCCGCCATCCGGGCGATCCAGCTGAGGGTCGCCGGGTTGCGGAGCTGTTCGCGCGAGCCGTAGCCCCCGGGGATGATCACGACGTCGGCCGCTGGGGAGTCGTCGATCGAATACTTCGGCAGCACCCGGAAGCCGTTGCGCGCCTGAATCGCTCCGGGGTGTACGCCGACCAGGGAAACGTCGAACAGGTCACGTGCATGGCGGCGGCCGGCGACCGAGAATACCTCGAACGGCGCGGCGAAGTCGAGCACTTCGACTTCGTCGAACAGGAGGACGGCGACCGTTCGTTCAGCAGCCATGCAGGGCACCCCGGCGTCGAGACATGCAGAAGAGTGCACGGCGCGGCGGACGCCGGCGAGCGGCCAAAACCGACGGACCGGGCTGTGATCCGGCCACCGCGCCGGCCCCGCCGGCTATTCCCGGCTCGGTTGGCGAAAGGCCTCGCGGTACGCCAGGGGTGTCGTGCCAACGTGGCGCCGGAAGTGCTCGCGGAGCGCCAGCGTCGAGCCCCATCCGGTGCGCGCCGCGACCTGCTTCACGAGAAGGTCGGACCGCTCCAGCAGCTCGCGCGCGTGATTCACCCGCAGACGGAGCAGCCACTGCATCGGCGTGATGCCCGCCTCCTCGACGAACCGGCGGGCGAAATGCCGCTCGCTCATCCGGGCATGACGCGCCATCTCCCGGATCGTGAGCGGCTGGCCGATGTTCCGGCGTATCCACTCACGGGTGCGCTCGAGCGTCGAGCCCTCCGGGTCCGGAATCGGCATCTCGATGTACTGTGCCTGACCGCCGCCCCGGTACGGCGCCACGACGAGTCGCCGAGCGATCGCGTTCGCGACCGCGGCCCCGTGGTCGGCGAGGACGACGTGCAGACAGAGGTCGATCCCGGCGGCGATCCCCGCCGACGTCAGGACTCGCCCCTCGTCGACGAAGAGCACGGTCGGATCCACCCTGACGGCCGGGTAGCGCGCGGCGAGCAGCGGCGCATCCTGCCAGTGGCTCGTTGCGCGGCGGCCGTCGAGGAGGCCCGCTTCGGCGAGGACGAACGCACCGGAACAGATGGAGATGAGTCGCGCGCCGCGGTCGTACGCCTCTCGGAGCGCGGCCGATACCTGCCGAGGGATGGGGCGCGAGAGATCGCTTGTTCCGGGGACGACAATGGTGTCCGCGTCGCGGAGCGCGTGCAGGCCGTGCCGCACTTCGATACCGAATCCCTGGGGCGTTCGCACCGTGCCCCGCCGCACGCCGCAGACGGCGAAAGCGTAGCGGATGGCGCCGAGGTCGGGGCGTCCCCACCCGAACACCTGACAGGGAACGGCCAGATCGAATGGAACGACGGTCTCGAGAACGAGCGCGACTACGCGATGGGCACTGGCCACGGCGCCTCCGCCCCAAAACTGGTTGCGCGGGCCGTGCCGCGCCACCCGGGCACTGCGGTGCATGGCGAGAGCGGGTTTCCCGCAACGTAGCGCGGTCGCCGCGACGCACGGAGCAGAACAGACGTCGAGCGACACTCGAATCCCGCCATCCGCGTCCCCGGCCGCATGGCCGGTGGCCGACGCTCCCGACGCACGGTGTCGGACGCTGGCAGGAATCAGTCGCTGGCCGGCGCTTTCGATTGCTCGACCAGCGACGGCGCATTGCCGAAGTTGCATCGTGGCAGTGTTCCACCCGTTCTGATACGGACCCTCGCGCAGATGCGGCAGACTGTAGGAGTGACGATGATCAATGCTCGCCGCGCAGGCGCAGGCCTCGCGGCCGTCGTGGTGGCGGCGCTTGCCCTCTCGAGTCCTGCAGGGGCGCAGCGGCTTGCCGGGCCGGATGCCTCCGCCACGCCGCCCTTCCCCGTGGCTCTCGACACCGCCGGACTGTTCCTTGCCAGATTTGCAAAGGTCGGGGACGACGTCTTCATCGCAGGGCAGCCCACCGAGCGCGCCCTGCGTCAGCTCCGGGACCAGGGCGTCACCACCGTGGTGAATCTCCGCTCGCCGGAGGAGATGAGCCGGTCGGTGACGTTCGACGAGGCGGCGCTCGTCAAGTCGCTCGGCATGCGCTACGTGTACCTCCCGATGCGCGGCACGCCCGAGTTCCCCTACTCACCGAAGGCGGTGACGGAGCTCGCCGCCGCGCTGCGCACGGCCGACGGCAAGGTGCTTCTGCACTGTACCGTCGCCTGGCGCGCAAGCCACCTCTGGGCGGCATACCTGATCCAGGAACGCCACGTCCCCGTCGAGACGGCCCTGGCCCAGACCCGGATGATCAGCCTGATGGACGATCACCGGATGGACGGCGACATCCAACCCCTCGAAGCGTTCCTCGGGAGGCCCGTCCCGGAGATGGGCCACCCCAAGCCGGAGACGGGCCACCCGAAGCGGTAGCTGCGCGGCTGGCTGAGGTCAGGGACGAAGTCGCGACCGAGCCTGTTCGGTAGTGGCTCGGACGGAGACACTACCGCCTATTCGCGCCGGTGAGGCAAAGAGCGGCGTACCGGTTATCTTCCAATCAGCGCGGGGCCGATTCTGCCGCCAGCGCCCGATTGGCGGGCGGTCAAGCGGCGTAGTACTGTGGCCGGGTGGAAATGCTGGCGGACGTTCCGCCGCCACATCCGGCGACAATACCCTGCCCCAGGGGGCTTCACGCGACGTCCTGACCGGGAGAGCGGCCGCCGTGCGGGCCCGGAGAAGCGTCTCGCGCCGAAGAGCCGGCGCGGGGATCTCGCGGCGCCGGGGCGGGTGATCGCGGCGCGCCGTGCGACACCGGTTCCGATCATCGGCATCGGAGCGTCAGCGGGCGGCCTCGAGGCGCTCTCCGCGCTGTTCCACGCGCTACCCCCCGACACCGGTGCGGCGTACATCGTGGTGCAGCACCTGGACCCCGTGCACGAGAGCGCGCTCGCCGAGCTCCTCGGTCGGGTGACCGCCATTCCGGTTGCCCAGGCAACGAACGGAGTGCCGGTCGAGGCCAACCGGGCGTACGTCATTCCGCCCGGCACGTCGATGGTCCTCGACGATGGTCGTCTCCAGCTCGCGGCGCGGGCGAAGTCGCCACTGGCGCCAAGGCCCGTCGACGTGTTTTTCCGATCACTCGCCGATGGCCGCGGCAGTGACGCCGTCGGCGTCGTCCTGTCGGGGAATGGCTCCGACGGCGCGTCCGGCGTGGAGGCGATCAAATCGGTCGGCGGCATCACCTTTGCGCAGGACCCGGCGTCGGCGCGATTCGATGGCATGCCCGCGGCGGCGATGGCGACCGGGTGCGTGGACTTTGTGCTCCGGCCGACGGACATCGGCCGACGATTGGCGGACATCGGCCGCCATCCGCTCGCGGTACCGGCCGACGGGACCGTCCCGCCGGCCGACGCCACGCTGCTCGCGACGGTCTTCCATCTCCTTCGGCGGCGATCAGGGATCGACTTCGCCGAATACAAGCCCGGGACAATCCGGCGGCGGCTGCTCCGCCGAATGGTGCTCCAGGGTATCGACTCGCTTCCCGAATACGTCGCCCGGCTCCAAGGGGATCCGGAGGAATTGAACACGCTGCATGCCGATCTGCTGATCGGCGTGACGCGGTTTTTTCGGGACGCCTCTGCGTTCGCGGCGCTGACGCGCACGGCGCTCCCGGCCATGATGAAGGACCGCCCGACGGGAACGCCGATTCGTGTCTGGGTCCCGGGATGCGCCACGGGCGAGGAGGCGTACTCGGTCGCGATTTGCCTGCTCGAGTACCTCGACGGCCGTGCCGACGCAGCGCCCGTCCAGATATTTGCCACGGACGTGAGCGAATCGGCGATCGCGGTCGCCCGGAAAGGCGTCTACTCGGCCCGAATCGTCGACGACGTCTCCCCCGAGCGCCTCGCGCGTTACTTCGTGCACCTGGAGCGCGGGTACCAGATCAGCCAGATTGTTCGCGACCGCTGTGTATTCGCGCGGCAGAACGTGACGTCGGACCCGCCCTTCTCACAGCTCGACCTGGTGAGCTGCCGCAATGTGCTCATCTATCTCCAGGCCGCGGTGCACGCGCGGGTCTTCGCGATCTTCCAGTATGCACTCAGGCCCGGCGGCCTGCTGATCCTCGGCACCAGCGAGTCGGCGGGGGCGGCTCGAGGGCTCTTCGCGCCGATCGACCGCAAGCACCAGATCTACACCCGGAGCAGGAGGCTCACGCGCCCGCTCCGCCTCGACTTCGCGGCGTCGCCCACCCGCGACCAGGGGGTCCTGACCAGGGCGTCGGCGATCCCTGTCCCGCACGGTCCGCTGGATGTCTTGGGCCCGGCCGACCAGATCCTGGCCGCATTCGCCTCCGCGGCGGTCGTGGTCGACGATGCATTTCGCTCGTTGCAGTTCCGCGGGCAGATCGCCCCCTATCTGGACCCGCCGAGCGGCGCAGCGACGCTGGATATCACCCGGATGGTGCGCTCGGCGCTGCGGACACCCCTCCGCGGTGCACTTCGCCGGGCAAAGACGTCCGCCGCTACGGTCCGTATCCGGGGACTGCGATTGGGCGGCGACGACGATGCGCCCCGCCAGATCGGCATACGCGTCATCCCCTTTCAATCCGGCCCGACCGCGCCTCAGCACTTTGTCGTCACGTTCGAGGAGGACGGCAACCGCGCGCCCGCCACGCCCTTCGCACGGGCCGCTGGCGGGAGGCGGTCGCGGGGAGCGAAGCCCTCCATGGAATCGCGGACCGTGGCGGAGCTGCGGATCGAGCTGGACGCCACGCGGCACGAGCTGCGTGCCGTGACGGACGAATTGCAGACGTTCATGGAGGAGTCCCAGGCCGCGACCGAGGAAGCGCAGTCGAGCAACGAGGAGCTACAGAGCTCGAACGAGGAGCTGGAAACCGCCAAGGAGGAGCTGCAATCCGGTAACGAAGAGCTCATGACGCTCAACGACGAGTTGCGCGCCCGCATCGAGGAGCTGGGCCGGCTCAACGACGATCTATCCAACGTGACGACGGCGATCCAGGTGCCGCTCGTCATCGTCGGACCCGACCTCCTCATCCGACGATTCACCGCTGGAGCCGAGCGCCTCATGCGCCTGGCCCCGACCGATATCGGTCGGCCGATCGGGGACATCAAGTCCTACACCGACGTGCCTGACCTGGAGGACGCCATCACGCGCGTGCTCCGGACGCTCGTGCCCGAAGTGCGAGAGGTGCAGGACAACGCGGGCCGGTGGTACGAGCTGACCATCCGGCCGTATCTGACCGCCGCGCGCCGGATCGACGGTGTAGTGCTCGTGTACCATGACGTCGACATGCGGCTGCATCACAGCCGAGAGCTCGACGCGGCCCGCAATGCCGCGGAGCTCGCGAATCAGACGAAGGCATCCTTTTTGACCACGATGAGTCACGAGCTGCGCACACCCCTCAATGCCATCGGGGGGTATGCCGCGCTCCTGGCAGAGGGAGTGCACGGTCCGGTGACGACCGATCAGGCCCGCGACCTGGACCGCATTCGGATTGCTGGCCGGCACTTACTCGGGTTGATCAACGACATCCTGAATTACGCCAAGCTCCAGGCCGTCCAGGTCCGGATCGCATCCGAGGACATCGTGCTGGAGGAACTGCTCGCCGATGCTGCGGCGATGACGGAACCACAGGCGCGCGCCAAGGGCATTGCCTTCACATACGCCGGCGGTGACCGATCGCTCGTCGCGCGTGGTGACCGCGAGAAGGTGCTGCAGATCGTGCTGAACCTGCTCGGCAACGCCATCAAGTTCACGGGCCCGAGCGGTCAGGTCGCGCTGGCCTATCAAGCTGTGGACGGCGAGGCGCGAGTCTGCGTGCGCGATACCGGACGCGGTATCCGTCCCGACGAGCTCGGGCGGATCTTCGAGCCGTTCGTCCAGGTCGGCCAGCGCCTCCAGGGCGGCGACGCCGGCGTTGGACTCGGGCTGGCGATCAGCCGTGAGCTGGCGCGCGCCATGCGCGGAGAGCTCATCGCCGAGAGCACGCTGGGTGAGGGCTCGGCGTTCACGTTGACGTTGCCGCGCGGAAGCGGCGACGCGGAGCCCGCGCGCGACCGTCTCCGGGATGCGGAGCGTAGCAGCACGAGTGGTACCGCGTAGCGGCGCGCTCCGCCCGGCCCGCCGGTGGAGCGGAGCCGTCCTCGTCGTCGTCGGGACCGGCCTGGCTGTGCCGTCACGAAAACTTGCGGCGCAGGACACGGCGCGCGTCCTGAGCCCGTGCGACGGTCGGCTCGTGCGGGCGATCGACGTCGAGTCGCACGCTCCCTACGGTGGCGGCGTCAATAGTCGATGGCGGTTCCTGGCGCGCGCCCTGACGGCGGTGCATACGGTGACGCGGCCGACCGTCATTCAGAGCTTCCTCGTGCTCCGGGTGGGGCAGCCGTGCACGGAGGTACGCCGCGCGGCGTCCGAACGCATCCTCCGGGCCCAGCCATTTCTCTCGACGGTGCGCGTAACCGCGTACGACGATCACCACGGCGGCGTCCGCGTCGCCGTGGTGACGAGCGACGATCTGTCGCTCTTCGGCGGCCTCGCCGTGCGGCAGCAAGCACCGCACGTCACCGAGGCCCGATTGGGGGACGGGAACTTGCTGGGTGACGGCGTGAACGTCGCCGGAGACTGGGCGGATGGCCTCGGCTTGCGCGACCGCTATGCGGGCGGCATGACGGACTACGCGTTCCTCGGCCGGCCGTACGAGCTGTCGCTCCTGGGCACCCGCGATCTGCTTGGCGGATATTGGACGGCAACGTTCGTCTACCCGTTCTTCACGGACGTGCAGCGGATCGGATGGATCGCGCAGGCCGCCGAGCGGCGCACCTACGTCACCTTCCTGAACCCGGCGACGGCGCTTCCGCCCCGGCTCGACATCCGACGCCGGTTCGCCCAGATCGGCGCCGTGGGGCGCGTCGGCGCCGGGCCCGGGCACCTCACGCTGTTCGGGTTGTCCCTCTCCGACGAGCGGGAGGCGCCAGGCTCCCATCCGATCGTGCTGCCGCCGGGCCACGGCGTGCGCCCGGACACGGTTCCCGGCCTGGTCGCGCGCTACACGGCGCTCCTGGCCACGCGCATCAACGCGATTGCCGGCTTCCGGGACATCCGATTCCTGCGCGTGAGGGGCTTCGATGCGCTCAGCGGCGAGCAGGACATCAGGGTGGGAACGGAGATCGGCGTCGTCGGGGCGCACAGCATCCCCGTCTTCGGATCCGGGCACGACGTGCTCGTCGCGTCGGGGGTATACGCCGGTGCGGGCGCGCCGACCTACTTGCTGGCGGTCCAGGCATCGGGCGAGGCGCGGGACGACATTGGCTCGGGCGCATGGGACGACATCTTCCTGTCTGGCCGAGCCGCCGTGTACTGGAAGCCGGCTCCCGTGCACACCGTCATTCTCAGCGAGGAGTACGCGCTGGGCGTGGACTCGCGAATCCCCTTTGCGCTCTCGTTCGCTGACCCGCGCGGCGGCGTCCCTGGATTCCAGAAGTCCACCGTGACGGGCGGGGAACGGAGTGTGACGCGGTTGGAGGAGCGCTGGCTGCTGGAGCCGGTCAAGAAAATCGGTGAGCTGGGCGTCGCCGGCTTCGCCAACCTCGGGCTGATCTGGGCACAGGGCGTGCCGTACGGCGTCAACTCCCCGGCGGCCGTCAGCGTTGGTGTGAGCGTGTTGGCCGCGCTCCCGGTGCACTCGAAGCGGCTCTGGCGTGTCGACTTCGCCTTTCCGGTCACCCACGACCCCAACGCCCGCTTCCAGGTGCGCCTCACGAGCACCAACGGGTTGGAGCGCTTCTACGTCGATCCGCGCGACATCGCCCTGGCCCGCACGCAGGCGATCCCGACCGCGATCTTCGAGTACCCGGCGCGGTGACCGCGGCCGACTCCCGGTGGCCGTCCGCGGCGCACGTCTGCGGCGCACGCCTGCGCTCATCGGCCCGAGACTGTCGAGTGCGACACGCTCGACTGCCTGTGCGACGCGTTGCGTCCGAGGCGATCCTGGATCACCGTCGCGTGATGGACAGCTCTACAAGGAGGGACTCGCAACACCCTCCCCGGCCACGATCTGCCACGCGGTCGCAACGGCACCTTCGTCGTGAGACGAGCCCGGGTTGACGACGGTATCGCAGTCGCTCCCATCCCCGGGTGACGCCAGGTACACGGCGCACACGGAGAACTGGTCGTCGGCGTGCTGCGTGGCGCCGGGAGCTGTGTCACGAACACCGGGGACGACGATGACGATGGCGGGGATGCTGGTGGCGGAGCTCGATCGCGAGGCCAAGCCGACGCGACGGCTGCTGGAGCGCGTGCCGGCGGAGCAAGGGGCGTGGAAGCCGCACGCCAAGTGCTTTCCGCTCGGGCACCTCACGCAGCTCGTGGCCACCATGCCGGGCTGGCTCACGAAGATGGCGCGCGGAGCGGACAGTTGACCGTGTATCTGCGGCTGCTCGACGTGCCGCTCCCGTCGATCTATGGCCCGACGACGGACGAGCAGTGGGGGTGACCCGAGCGGCGCCGCCCGCCTCGCTCGCACCCGGTATGGTGAGTTCATCGTGACGGTCGACCTGCTGGTGATCGGCCGACACCTATGACCCGCGTGCGCGCGTTCCGACCTGGCCCTACGACGACAAACGGGTCGTCGTCCTCAGGCGCCGACCGACCGAGCGGGCCGGCGACCCCGGTCCTCCGTCAGCTCGGGACGGCGTAGCGCAGGACGGCGATGTAGTGGCAGATGCTGCCCCCCAGGACGAACAGGTGCCAGATCGCGTGGCCGTACCGAAGGCGCTCCCAGGCGTAGAACAGCGTCCCCGCGGTATAGAGGAGACCACCCCCGAGGAGCCACACGATGGCCCAGGCGCTCAGGTGGTCGAACGCGGGCTTGGCGGCAATGATCCCCATCCATCCCATGACGACATAGATCACCGTCGTGGCCCGTGACAGGCGGTGACGAATGAGCGCCGTGAAGACGACCCCGAGGATGGCGAAGACCCAGACCGCCGCGCACAGCGCCCAGCCCCAGGCGCCCCGCAGGTTGAGGAGCGCGAACGGCGTGTACGTGCCGGCGATCAGGACGTAGATCGCGGCGTGATCCATGACGCGGAAGACCGGCTTGGCGCGCCGGCTCGGGATCGCGTGGTAGCAGGTGGACGCGGTGTACAGGATGATGAGGGAGGCCGCGTACGCCGCGTCGGCCGCCAGCCAGAGCCTGTCGTGGTGCTGCGCCACGACGAGGAGCAGGAGGGCCGAGGCGGCGATGCTCCCGACCAGTCCGGCGCCGTGCGTGATGCTGTTGGCGATCTCCTCGCCCAGCGAGTAGCCGCGCCCGCGTGACTGGTGCCCCGTGGGCTGCGCCGTGAGTTCCGGTCCGATCGTGACCCCCTCCGCTACCGCCGGTCGCCGGCGTTGGCGATGCCCTCCTGGGGACCCTTCATGCCCCGCAGCGTCGAATCGAAGAATCGCGCGGCGGCGCTGTCGGCCGTGAGCCAGGATTGGAAGCGCAGGAAGCCGTGGATCTCGTTGGGAAGGACGAGCTGCTGGTACGGTACCGACGCCGCCGAGAGACGCTGCACGAGATCGACCATCTCGCCGAAATGCACGTTGCGGTCGTCGTCGCCCTGAATGAGCAGCACGGGCGAGCGCCAGGAGGCGATCGAGGCGACGGGTGAGGATTCCCAGGCGACCTGCATCGCCCGCTCGAGATCGGCGTGCTCGAACCGCTGCTGGAGCGCCGCGAACCGGCGCGAGTCGTCCGAGACCCAGTTGTGCACGCCGTGCAGGTCGACGCCGGCCGCGAACAGATTCGAGTTCCGGGCCAGGGCCAGCGCGGTCAGAAAGCCGCCGTACGACCCGCCCCAGATGCCGACGCGCGCGCTGTCCACCTCGGGCAGCGTCGCCAGAAACGCCCGCCCGGCCAACACATCACGGTACTCCGACGCGCCGAACGGGCCGGCGTGCTCGGCGTAGTGGAACTCGTGCCCGTACCCGATCCCGAGTCGGTAGTTGACGCTCAGCACCACGTACCCGTGGTTCGCGTAGTACTGGTTCATCGCGTACGAGCCGGAGTAGTAGTCCATGTAGTGCCAGCCGAGCAGCATCTGCCGGGGCGGCCCGCCGTGGACGAAGATCAGCGCGGGCTTCTTCCCGCCGCCCGGCCGCTCGAACAGTTGACCGTGTACCGGCAGACCGTCCTCCGACCGGAACACCACTCGGCGCGGCACGACCAGTTGCGCCGTCGGGAAGTCGGCCGGGATCAGGTTCGGGGTCAGCGACCGGGGCGCGCCACCGCTCGCCGGCACTACCGACACGAGCGGCGGGGTCCGAGGACCGGCCGCGATGAAGGCGACCGTCCGGCCGTCGCCCGTCACCACGGGCTGGGTCTCGATCCCATCGCCCATCGTGAGCGGTACGGGCGCGGTCTGGTCGGCGCCGGCGCGAAAGAGATGCCGGCGGTCATCATCGCTCGGATCGCGGCCGGTGTTGGCGCTGTACACCACGAAGGAGCCCGCGCTGTCCTGCGCGATATCCTCGACCATGAACGATCCGCTCGTGAGGCGCGTCGGCTCGCCGCCCGTGAGACGCACGGTGTACAGGTGCGGCCACCCGTCGAGCTCCCCTCGGTAGAGGATCCGGTCGCCCGTGAGCCAGGCGAGATGGGGGCCGTCGCCCACTCGGCTCACGGAGCCCCGCAGCGTCTCGGGGCTCGTCCACACGACGTGACCGTCACCGGTGGCGGCGTCGGCGACCCAGATCGCCCAGGGGTCGGGATGGCGGTCGAGCAGCGTCCGCGGGGCGCCGCCGGCGCCCGGCCGGCGGACGAACGCGAGGCGCCGACCGTCGGGCGACCAGACCGGTCCCTCGTCGCGCGTCGTCGAGGGCGCGAGATAGCGGACCGGCGCGCTGTCCGCCGTGAAGAGTCCGATGAAGCTGTGATCGCCCCTGTCCGACACGAACGCGAGGGCGTCGCCGCTCGGTGACCAGGTCAGCTCGCTCGCCTCCCCCCGATCGAAGACGCGCATCGCCGCCGGCTTGCTGCCGTCGAGCGGCACCGACCACACCTTGTGGTCCCGGATGAACGCGACCACATCGCCGCGGGGCGAGACCGCCGGCTCATCACCGTCGGCGAGCAGCCGGGGCGCGCCGCCGACGAACGGCACGGCCCAGATCTGAACCTTCGGCTGCGTGGCGGATCCGGCCGGGTCGGGCGCCAGACCACCCTCGGCCGGCCAATTCGCGTCATGATCGCCTCCGCGAACGTAGACCACGGTCTGGCCGTCCCGCGTGAAGGCGAGGTTCGTCAGCTCCTGCCCATCGTCTGCCGAGTAGTTGGTGAGCGGATGGGCGGCGAAGCCGGGGCCGTCGGCCCCCCAGACGTTGCGCACGCCGCGCACGTCGGTGACCCACGCGATCCGCGCGCCCGTCGGCGCCGCCACGAGGTCCGTCGGAAAGGGAAAGCCCAGAACCTGCGGGATGGTGAACGAGGACGCCGATGCTTGGGCCTGGGCCGCGCGGGAGGCGCCGAGCCCCAGCGCCACGGTGGCCGAGAGAGCCAGAGGAGAGATCCGCATACCAAACGGTGCCACTCGGCCGCCCCCCGGGCAAGCGGCGGCCGGCCCTCGCGAGTCACGTTCCGATGTCGACCAGGCCACGGCTAGCGGTGCTCGTGCCGACGCATGGCCTCGGTCACGAACCGCCGGCCATCGGCCTCGCTCGCGATCGAGGGGCGGAGCGTCTCGTCCAGGTCGACCCCTGGGCGGCGCGGTGGGGCGGCGACGCCGCCGGGTGGGGCACCGACGGCTGCCGCGGGTGGCGTCGGCCGCACCGCGGGAGGGGGCACGGGCCCGGCCGGGGAGGGCGGCGCGGCGACGGCGGCGGCGAGGTGCAGAAGGCTCCGCTGGAGGTCGTTGGGCGCGCGGGACGCGGCATCGCCGGCCCGGGGGATCACGAACGCGGGCGCGGGCCGGGTGATCCGCCGCGGCAGACCAGGACGAGGGCTCGGGAGGAAGTGGCGCCGAGGGCAGTCGAATGCGACTCGCGCTCGCTGAGCGGGGCCGCGTCGGGGCAGAAGTGCTCCCGCACGGTCCGGATGATCGAGGCATGATCGTACGGCGTGGAGTCGACTCCGTGCGCGACAAAGGGTGACACGAGGAGCGCCGGAACGCGGAGGCCGGCCCGGTCGAACGCGAACGGGTCGCCCGGGTGGCTGGGCTCCGGGGCCGCGGCGCCTCCGGGATGCACGTGATCGTACAGGCCACCGTGCTCGTCGTGGAGGACGACGAGCAGGCAGTGCTGCCAAACGTCCTCGTTGGCGCGGAGCGCGTCGTACACATCGGCGATCAGGAGCTCGCCGAGTCGTACATCGTGCGGGGCGTGCTGATCGTTGGCGTGGCCGCGAGAGGGCTGGATCGGGGCCCCGAGGAGGTGGGCGATCCATTTTACGAGATCGGCGAGCCGGGCGAGGATGCCCCGGCTCGGCTCGAAGTAGCCAGGCTCGATGAAGACGTAGGAGGGCAGGGTGGCGTGCGCAGGACTATCGGCCCGGTGCGCGCGGACCTCCTTGTAGAACTCGTCGATCGGCCGCATGCAGCGGCGGTGGAAGCGATCGGTCCGGTCCCAGAGCTCGCGAAAGCAGAACGACTGCGGCATGTCGTGGTAGTAGATCGCCCAGTCCACGTGTGCCGCGCTCAAGCGGTCGTAGATCGTGGTGCCGTCGAACAGGCGTGGTGTGTTGTCCAGCGTGCCGAAGGAGGTGGCCGCGTGCACGAACAGCCGGTTCGGCCAGGTGGGGCCCGGAACCGACGCATGCCAGCAATCGCAGACGAGGAACTCGGACGCCAGAGCGGTCAGCGTCGTGAGGGCGGCGGGCGTGTCATAGCACCGCATCACCTCCCGGGCGATGCGGCTCGCGTCGGCATCGCCGCTCGCCCGCTGGGCCATGATGAAGCCGCCACAGGTGACCGGCGTGGCCGGTCCGGGCCGATCGGTCTCGAAGAGCTGCCGGTTGACGGCGGCGAAATCGTGCTGCGGGTCGCCGGTGATCTGCGACGGATTGTTGGGTTCCGGCAGCGCGGGGCTCGTCGGCTGTGCATCGAAGGTGACCGGTACGACGGAGTGGTCCCGCGGATCGACGTTCGAGCGACCGCGCGGCCCATCGACACCGGGTAGGTTGCCCAGCAGATGGTCGAACGACCGATTCTCCAGCATCAGCACGATGACGTGGCGGATCCCGTCTGGAAGTGGAGACACGTCGCGGCGACCTCAGGCTGTGGGTTGACGATCTGCGCGACGACTCATGGCCCAGCCCCGCCCGCGGCCACGCCGTATCGTGCAGCATCGTCGGGCGCTACACGGGTGCCACGCGGGAAGCGGACGGTGGGAGCGGGCGCGCGGGGTCGAGCGTGCGCACCGCGTCGGCGATGGCTTCCACGCTCCGGTCCACGTCGGCGACCGTCAGATCGAGGTAGAAGACGGCGCGTACACCGTCGGCGCCCGAGGGCTGCATGTGCACGCCGCGTGCGTGCGCCGCCTCGACGAACGGGCCGGCGTGACCTCTGGCGAGGCGGAAGCGCACGATGTTGGTCTCGACCGTCGCCGGGTCGAGCGCGATCCCGTCGAGGGCGGCGATCGCGGTGGCAAATCGTCGGGCCAGGGCGTGCACCTCGCCGAGTCGGCCGCGGTGGTGCTCGAGCGCGTGGAGCGCGCCCGCCGCGATGATGCCACCCTGCCGCATCCCGCCGCCCAGCTGCTGCTTGAAGCGGCGCGCGCGGGCGATGAACGTCGTGGGACCGGCCAGGCACGAGCCCATCGGGGCGCCCAGCGCCTTCGAGAAGCAGACGCTGACCGTGTCGAACGGCGCGGAGTACGCTGCCTCGCTGATGCCGGTCACGGCCGACGCGTGCCAGAGCCGGGCGCCATCCAGGTGGAGGCGCAGTCCGCGGTCGCGCGCCGCGCCGGTCACGGCGAGAAGCGCGTCGAGCGGCCAGATCGACCCGCCCCCCATGTTGTGCGTCTGCTCGACGCAGAGGAGCCGTGGCGGCGCCGGAATGGTGGACGGGCTGAAGGGATGCGGCCGGCCGACCGCCGCATCGACGTCGGCGGCCGTGAAGATCCCTCGCACACCCGGCAGGAGCCGCGGTAAGACACCGGCGATCGCGGCGGGAGCACCGCCCTCGAGCAGATAGACGTGTGCCTGCTGATCGACCAGCACGGCATCGCCGGGCTCGGTGTGCGCGCGGATCGCCACCTGGTTCGCCATCGTGCCGGTGACCATGAAGACCGCGTCCTCCTTGCCGAGGAGCGCGGCCGTGCGAGCTTCCAGGGCGTTGACGGTCGGGTCGTCGCCGTACACGTCATTCCCGACCGGTGCGCGCGCCATCGCCTCGCGCATGGCGGGTGTGGGGCGGCTGCACGTGTCGCTTCGGAGATCGATCATGGCGGGAGGGCGTGAATCATGTCGCTCCGCTACACACCGCCGCCAGTGCCCGAGCCTCAGCCCCATTCCCGGACCGGATCGCCGCGGGCTCGACCGGTGCGCGACGGCGCATCCGGTGAGAGTCCCGCCGCGTCGGCGACGTCTGAGGCATACCGGACCGCGTGGCGCGCACGGCGCGCGCGACCCGGCCCCCCAACTCACACCGCATCGGCCGCGGCGGCGCTGGCCCGGTGCACCTCGGAGGACGATCATGCAGCGACCCACGCACGCCAACCCGGGGAGCGTTCACCGCGCGCGCACGGCGATTCTGGCCGCGCTGGCGGCGGGCTCCCTCGCCGCCTGCGGCGGCAGCACGAGCCCACGTGCCACGCTCGCCGGACAGTACGCGCTCGTGACGGTCAACGGCGCCGCGCTTCCGGTCGTCGTCCAGCAGGACCAGGCCGGCAACAGCATCGCCGTGAGCTCGGGTACGGTCGTGCTCACGAGCCGGACCTACGCTGAGCAACTGGTCGCGATTGTCACCCAAAACGGACAGCAGCAGACGGCAACCGGGGTCGACAGCGGCACCTACACGGTCGCCGGGACGTCCGTCACGTTCACGTCCAGGATCTCGGGAACCCAGGCGGTGGGCACCGCGACGGCCGGCACGCTCGACGTGACGGTCCAGGACCAGACACTCGGGACCCTTGCCCTGGTCTATCGAAAGCAATAGGATCGCCGCCCGGGCCGCGCGAAATCCGTTGGCACCAATGCAATGGCACGCGTGCCGGCGGTCCGGCCGCCGGCTGATGGTGCATGCGCCGACTCGGCCGGTCGCCCGCACGTACGATTCTTGCGCTGCTGGGCGAGGCTGGCGGCCACGACAGGGCCAGCTGTGCTCACACCTCGGGAGTCATGATGCGATACATATCGACCTTCGTCCTCGCTGCCGCCGCCGTCATGGTGGGCGCGGGGGCCGCAGCAGCGCAAAGCACGACCCACACGACGCGCGATACGACGATGCGCCAGAGCCATGGCGAGATGGCGCCGGCAAAGCGGATTCCGGAAGACTCGGCGCGCAAGATCGCGCTCGCCGCGGTGTCCAACGGCACCATCAAGTCGCACGAGCTGGAGCGCGAGCACGGGAAGTGGATCTACTCGTACGACATCAGTCAGCCGAACATGAGCGGGACCGAGGAAGTGAACGTCAGCGCCACCGACGGGACGATCGTCGGGAAGCACCACGAGAGCGCGTCCTCGGAGCGCGCGGAGAAGGCGGGCGAGTCCCACCGAATGCACCACACCGGGACGTCCGCGACGTCCACTGGCTCGAGCACGACGTCCAAACCGCGGTAGCGGGCCGCGGTAGCAAGCCGCGGTAGCAAGCCGCGGTAGCGGCGCGCCCCATCGGCAACGCACGCGCCGACCCGAGCGCGGCGGGCGGCACCGGGATGCGTCCCGGTGCCGCCGGTCGTTTTGCGGGACCTGGCGGCCGCATATCATGAGCCTGTGGACGGCGCGGAGCGAGAGCTGGAGGGGAGCGGGGGGCCGCCCGGGCAGACGTCCGTGCTGGTCGTGGGGGCGGGCCCGACGGGGCTCGTCCTCGCGCTCTGGCTGGCACGGCTCGGGGTTCGCGCCCGGATCATCGACAGGAGCGCGGCGCCGCCGGTGTCCTCGCGCGCGCTCGGCGTGCACGCGCGCACGCTCGAGCTTTACCGCCAGCTGGGGTTCGCCGACGCGGCCGTCGCCCGCGGCATTCGGGTCCAGGCCGTCAATCTGTGGGCCCAGGGTCGACGGGCGGCGCGCGTCGTGGTCGGGCCCGCCGGCGCGCCCCTCACACCCTATCCCTTCATCCTCGATTTCTCGCAGGACGCCCACGAGCGGCTCCTGACCGAGCAGTTGCGCGCCGCGGGCGTCGAGGTGGAGCGTGAGACGGAGCTGGTCGGCCTCACGCAGGACCGGGGCACCGGGACCGTGCGAGTGGCGTTGCGCGGGCCGGCGGGGCATGAGGAGACCTGCGCGCCCGTCTACGTCGCCGGCTGCGACGGTGCACACTCCGCCGTCCGGACGGCGCTCGGCGTCGGCTTTTCGGGTGGAACCTACGCGCAGCTCTTCTACGTGGCCGACGTCACCGCGACCGGCGGCGCGGCCGCGGACGGCGAGGTGCACATCGATCTCGACGCGACCGACCTGCTGGCGATCTTCCCGATGGCGGGCGGGCACGTCCGGCTGGTGGGAACCGTGGATGCGGAACGGGCGGAGGGGCGAGCGCTGGCGTTCGCCGATGTCAGTCACCGCATCATCGGCCAGATGGGGCTCACGATCGGTGCCGTCAACTGGTTCTCGACCTACCGCGTCCATCACCGCGTGGCGGATCGGTTCCGGGAGGGCCGCGTGTTCCTCCTGGGCGATGCGGCCCACATCCACAGCCCGGTCGGCGCTCAGGGGATGAACACCGGCATCGGGGACGCCGTGAACCTCGCCTGGAAGCTCGCCGCCGTCGTGCGCGGCTCGGCCACGCCGGCGCTGCTCGACAGCTTCCAGCCGGAGCGCATTGGCTTTGCACGCCGCCTGGTCGCCACGACGGACCGCGTGTTCACGATGGCGACGCGGCCGAGCGCGCTGGCCGCCCTGGTCCGCACCCGGGCGGTGCCGGCGGTGCTGCCGCCGCTCGCGCATCTCGGGGTCGTCCGGCGGCTCCTGTTTCGTACCGTCTCGCAGCTCGGCATCGCGTATCGGGCCAGCCCGTTGAGTGCCGGGCGCGCCGGCGCGCTGCACGGCGGCGACCGGCTGCCGTGGGTGCCGGCACTGCGCGGCCCGACCGTGGCACCGGGGGACGGTGCGGACACCGACAACTTCGCCCCCCTCACGTCGCTCGAGTGGCAGGTCCACGTGTACGGTGATCCGCCGTCCGGGCTCGCAGATGCGTGCGCAGCGCTCCGTCTCCCTCACGCGGTTTTCCCCTGGCAGCCGGCGATGGCGGGGGCGGGGTTTGCCCGGGGCGCGCTGTATCTCGTGCGGCCCGACGGGTACATCGCGCTCGCCGACCCGCGCGGCGACCCGCGGCAGCTCGGCAGCTACTTCACCGCGCGGGGGCTGATGCGCGGCAGCCTCCCGCCGGCGGCCAGGCGACCGACGGCGTAGGGAACGACGCACCCGGTCCCGCGGCCAGCGCCTCGCATCGGGACCGCCCCCCGGTGGCCCGAAACGACAGCGGCCACTCGCTTGCGCGAGTGGCCGCTGGCCCATCCACGCGTACCCGCTGCCGTTACCGGCTGCCGGCGGTCCCTGCCGTGGCGGTCGACGCCAGGTTGCGTACGGTCGTCGCGAGCGTACGCACCTTGGCGGGGTCGGAGGAGCCCGAGACGTCCCCGTCGAGTTGCGAGGCGAGCTGGGTCAGCGCGTCGCGGCGCTCGCTCCCCGACGCGTGCTCGGCGCTCGCCAGCGTCGTGCGGGCCGCCGAGATCTTGTCCGCGCTCAGGTTCTTCCCCCGCTCGAGCTGATCCACGTACGCCCGCGCCAGCGCGAACGTCGTCGGCCAGACGAGGGCCGGCTGCCCCTGCGTGTTGAACTCGTCGAAGTGCACGGACTTGGCGGCGTCGATCTCGTTCTGCGAGATGAGCGTGCTCGGCGTCAACTGGAGGATGTCGAGTCCGCGCGCGATCTCCGAGCTCACGATATAGCCGTTGTACCAGTAGGCCGACCAGGAGCCGCCGCCCGCCATCCGGGTCGAGTCCGTCGGGCCGCGGTCGAAGAACGCCACCTCGACCGGGTGCTTGGGGTCCGTCCAGTCGAACACCGAGATCCCGCCCTGATACCAGGCCTGGACCATGACATCCCGACCGGGGATCGGGACCAGCGAGCCGTTATGCGCGACGCAGTTCTCGAACTTGGTCTGCGGGGCCGGGAGCTTGTAGTAGCTCTGGAAGACCATCTTCTTGTTCTCGATCGTGAAGATGGCGTCGGCACCCCAGTCACGAGGGTCACTGGCGCGGCACTTCGGCTGGCCGCCCCCGCCCCACTCGTCGGAGAACAGAATCTTGGTCCCGTCGTTGTTGAACGTCGCCGAGTGCCAGTACGAGAAGTTGGAATCGGCGACGGCGTCGATGCGCTTCGGGTTGGCCGGATCGCTGATGTCGAGCAGCAGGCCGTGTCCCTCGCAGGCCCCGCCGGCCAGCCCGATCTGCGGATACACCGTGATGTCGTGACAGCTCGTCCCGAGCATCCGGGGACCGCTCCCGAACCGGTGGTTGATGATGGCCTGAAGGTTCTGGCGCACCGTCGCGCTGTCGGCCGCGCTCGGCTCGCCCGTCCCGCCGCGCGCCTTCATGACGCTGTCGAGGAGCGGCTTCACGAACTGCGGCGGGATGATCGACGGCGGGCCGCCGCCGAAGCTCGCGACGTAGCCGCCGTGGGCGCGCGCCGCGGCGACGTCGGCCACGTCCTGCGGGGCCTGGCCGTGCGTCGGCGCCTGCTCCAGTCCCTGGAAGATGCGCGGCGAGCTGACGATCGTCGCTTGCTCGGGATGAGCGAGCGGCACCTTGATGATGTCGATGCGGAACTTCGCCGAATTGGGGTCCTGGTCGGGGTTGGCCGAGACGCAGCCCGGGAGCTCACTCGGCGAGCGCACGAACGACGAGCCCGAGATGTAGATGTAGACGTCGTCCGGGTCCTTGGGGTCGACGAGGAGCGTGTGCGTGTGCGACCCGCGGCAGGTCTGGATGTTGGCGACATCGCGCGGGTGCGTGATGTCGGTGATGTCCCAGATCCGGATCCCGCGGAGCCGCTCGTGGCTCACCGTGTCCTTGGGCGCCTCGGTGCCGCAGTCGATCCGGGCGGTCGGCGCTTCGGCCGACTCGAAGAGCAGGTTCTTGTACACCGAGACGTCGCTCTGCGACGCCGGGCAGACGTAGGCGGTCTTCAGCGTCGGGTGGACCGGGTCGGTGATGTCCCAGACCTGGAACCCGTTGTAACTGCCCTGAATGACGTAGTTGCCGAGAAAGGCGAGATCGGAGTTCGTCTTGCCGGCGAAGCCCTCGGCCGGGTGCGTGTTGGACACGAGCTGCATGTTCCACGCGGCCTGCCCGGCGTCCCAGAGCCCGGCCTTGAGCCCGACCCGCGGGTCGGGGTTCGGGGCCACGGGCGAGCGGTCGCAGTTGTCGGCTGCGCAGCGCTCCCGGTCCGTGCTCGCGGTGCCCGACGGGGACATGCCGCCCGTCGACGCGTTCGGGTGCGCGCAGGCGGTCGCGGCCAGTGCTCCGGCCGCGAGCAGGAGCGCGAGCGCTGGTGTGCCGGCGGTCGACTGCCGCACCCACGGGCTCGCCCGATACTGGGATACCATTGTTGGATCCTTGTGATGATGGGGAGGGGTAGTGCGAACACATCTCGAGCGGCCGAGCCTCGAGCGAACAGACCTCGAGCGAGCAGGCATCACGGCGCCGACCCGCCCGAGTGGCCGGCGGAGCTACCGGACGAGCTGCCGGACGAACTTCCGGATGCACCGCCGATCGCCAGCATGAACAGCATCCGCTGCATGCGGGCGATCTCGGTCGTCTGATCGATGTTGATGTCCGACGCCATCTTGAACACGAGCTCGTCCTGTCCGGCGCCGGTGGTCTCGAACAGATCGTGCACCATGCTGACCGCACCCTCGTGGTGCTGGATCATGTCCGTGAGGAAGAGTCGGTCGAACTCGGACCCACGCGCGGCGTCGAGCTGCTTCAACTGTGCCTCGGTCAACATGCCCGGCATCAGCATCGGACGCTGCTCGCCGTTCATGGTCATCATCATCCCCGCGGGGTTGGGCTCCGGCACCGGCTGCCGGCGGTCGCGCAGCCAGCTCTGCATCGTGTGGATCTCGTCCTGCTGCGCATTGATGATCCGCGCGCAGAGGGTGCGGACCGACGGGCTCGCGCCGTGGGTCGGCGCCCAACTCGCCATCTCGATCGCCTGCGCATGGTGCGCGATCATGCCCGTCATGAAGTGAATGTCGGCCTCGGTGTACGGCCGGGTGACGCTGTCGGCGCGCGCCTGCGCGATCGCCGCCTGCTCGCTGGCGTCGGCCGCCGCCGTTGCGGGAGCCGTTGCGGGAGCCGGTGTCGGGGCGGTTCGCGTCAGATCCCGCGGATGACTGCTGCACGCCGTGAGCGCCGACGCGACGGCGAGCGCCGCGAGCCGGGCCCGCGTGATCCGGGTGGCCCGGGTGGCGCGGGTGGCCCGCTCTGTTTGTGATCGTGTCATGGTGACCAACTGTCCTGTGGAGGCACCGTGAGGACGGGTCCGTGCGATATCTGTCCACGTCGAAAATGGCAACGGGGACAGCCCACCGGTAGCGGGCGCAGCGCCCCTGGCTCCCCCGGAGGGCGCGGGCGCCGTCACCCATGACTCGGACACCCGGCGCTCCGGATGGGTTTAGTGCCGACCTCCGGCCGACTGGCGGGCCGCGGGGCGACGCGTCCGGTGCGCCCGGGTGCGGTGGGCTCCCGTCCGGGCCTGCGCCCCGCGGCGGGACCGGCGCCGCCACCAGATGACCGCGCCCAGGATCACGGCCGCGCCGATGCCGAGGGTCACGGCGGTGACCCACCGTTCGGCGACGTCCCACGCGGCGGCCAACCCATAGCCCACGAAGACCGCCGCCACCGACCAGACGACCGCGCCGGCGGCGTTGTAGGGGAGGAACTGCCGGTACCGCATCTCCGACATCCCGGCGACGAACGGAGCGATCGAGCGCGCGAAGGTCAGGAAGCGGGCGATGAACACCGCCCGCCCGCCATGGCGGTGGAAGAGACGCTCGACACGCTCGACATCGGGCGGGCGGAGGCGCACATGCCGCCCGGCGCGGATCAGCCAGTCGCGGCCGAGCCGACGGCCGAGCTCGAAGCCGACGGTGTCGCCCAGCACGGCCGCCACCGCCACGGTGCCCAGGAGCAGCGGCAGCGCAAGGGTGCCGCGGGCCGCGAAGAAGCCACCCACGAACACCAGCGTCTCCCCCGGCACGATGAGGCCCAGGAGGGCCGCGCACTCGAGTCCGGCGGCCAGCCCGATCACGACGTACGTCCACGGCCCCATCCCGGCCAGCACGTGCTGGAGCCAGTGCATCATGGTTGCGGACCGCCCGGGCGTATCCCGGTGCCCATCCCCGATCGCATGAGCCCACCCTTCGCATGATCCTGGCCGCCGCGGGTGCGGAGCGGCCCGTGACCGGGCCTCTCGTGCTACTCGGCGGCGTACTACTTTCCCACCCGATGCCAACGATCCGTATCACGATCGGCGACCGGGTGCTGACCGGACGCCTCGAGGAGAGCCAGGCGCCCGCGACCTGCGCCGCGTTTCTCGAGCTGCTGCCGTTGCGCGGGAAGCTGGTGCAGGCGCGGTGGAGCGGCGAAGCCGGCTGGGTGCCGCTCGGCGACCTGGACGTCGGGGTTGGACCGGAGAACGCCACCCGGCGCCCGGCGCCGGGCCAGGTGCTGCTCTACCCCAAGGGGGCGAGCGAAACAGAGATCCTCGTGCCGTACGGCGCGACCGCGTTCGCCGCCAGGACGGGACCGCTCGCCGGGAACCACTTCCTGACGCTGGACGGCGACGGCGGCTGCCTGCGCGAGATCGGTCGCCGCCTGCTCTGGGAAGGGGCTCAGGACATCCTGTTCGAGGCGATCGCCGGGCACTGACTCGGGGTGAGACCCCGCAACACCGGCTCGCGCGGTTTCCCACGGCGGGCGGGGCGCGTCTCTCCTGGCATGACCCCGAGAACCGACTGTTTATCGCATGATCCCGCCCCGCCCGGCGCGCGCCGCGCGCGCCACGCCGCGCCGCGATCCCTCCTGCCCCGCGACGCGCTGCTCGCCGCCGGCGTGACCGCCGCCGCGGTCCTCGGCGGCTGCCGGGCCAACTCGGCGCCGATCGTCCTGGCTGCGGCCGCGCCCTGGCGTACCGACTACGCGCTCGGGACCCGACAGGGCATCGAGCTGGCGGTCGGCGAGATCAACGCGGCCGGCGGCATCGATGGCCGGCCGATCCGCATCCGCTGGTCCGACGACAGCGGGTCGGCCAGCGGCGCGGAGGCCGTCGCTCGGTCGCTCATCGCCGACCCCGCCGTCCTCGCGGTCATCGGCCACATCAACTCGGCGGCCCAACTCGCGGCCGCGCCGCTCTACGACGGACACCTCACCGCCCTCTCCTCGCAGGCCACGTCGCCCGACCTCACGGGTCTCTCATCCTGGGTCTTCCGTGATGTCCCGAGCGACTCGGCCAATGGCGCGACCCTCGCCGCCTTCACGGCGCGCCTGGGCGCACAGCACGCTGCCGTCGTGTACGAGAACGATGTGTACGGCCGAGGGCTGGCGCGGGCCTTCCGGCAGCAATTCCGCGGCACCCTCGTCGCCAACGTGCCGATCGACGCGACTGCTCGGTCCTATGAGCCGTACGTGGCGTACGTCAAGGCGCGGCACCCGGAGGCCGTCTTCGTCGCCGGCCTGGGCACCTCGGGTATCGGCATCCTGCGCGAGGCGAAGCGCCAGGGGCTCGCGGCCGCCTTCCTGGGAGGGGACGGCTGGACGAGCGTCGCCGCCGACACGGTCGCAAGCGAGGGCGCCTACGTCGGGACGCCGTTCCTCACGAGCGATCCGCGCCCCGAGGTACGCCGCTTCGTCGCCGCCTTCCAGGCGCATTACCGCGTCGCGCCCGGGGAGGACGGGGCGCTGGCCTACGATGCCACGCGCGTGCTCGCGGATGCCATCGCGCGCGGCGCCCGGACACGGGCCGAGGTCCGCGAGTACCTCGCCGCGCTGACCCGGACGAATCCGTACCACGGCGTCACCGGTCCGCTCTATTTCCTCCCGACCGGCGATCCCGGTGAGCGCGCGTTCCTGATGAGCCGCATCCATCGGGGCGAGTTCACGCCGGCGTCCCTCGCCACGCCGAGCGCACCCGCGAATTGACCGGGTGCGGGGCCGCGGCCCTCGACCCGCTGTCACGAGTCCTGACGCCGCGCGTTCATTTACCTTGCGGGCAGTCGCCGACGGCGCTCGTTGGCGCTCGTTGGCGCTCGTTGGCGCTCGTTGGCGCTCGTTGGCGCTCGTTGGCGCTCGTTGGCGCTCGTTGGCGCTCGTTGGCGCTCGTTCTTCGAGCGGGGACCCAGGGCACGGAATGTCTCGAGTCGGTCGAGCAGCACCCATCGCAGGCTGGAACGCCATCGTGGGCGCGGTCCTCGCGTCGATCCTGATCGCGCCCGTCCGCCCCGCGGGTGCGCAGGGCCCGGGCGCGTTCCCGAAGTACTCGGTGACGGACTCGGTCGTGGTGGGGCACGCCGAGGCGCGCCATCTGGATCTCGACGTCGTCAATCGCCGCCTCTACGGCGGCGGGAACGCGATCGTCGACATCGATCGGAAGCAAGTCACCGGGCGGATCGCGGACAGTACGCCGGGCACGAGCTATTTCGTCGCCGCCGAGACCGACCGCGGGCTGACGAACACGGGGGAGATCTTCAACCCGGCGACGGGTGCAGTCGGCGAGCACCTGCCGGCGCACGGTGCGGGGATCGCGTACGACCCGCTCACCCGACGCGCCTTCCTCCTCCAGGACTCGGTGACGGTGGTGAGCCTGGCCGGTCCCGCGCAGCCGTACGTGATGGGGGGGCAGCGGGGGCGTGGCGGGTTCGGGGGACGCGGCACGACGCCCCCGCCCAGGGGGGGACCCGACACCGTCATTCGGCGGCTCCCGCCCGTCCGCTTGACCGCCTCGATCGTCGGGCACCTGTACCTGCGCGGCGTCGGATCCTCCGGGTGGTCGGATGGACGCGGTCGGGTCTATCTGGCGCTGACCTCCGCGGACTCGCTCGCGATCGTCGACACCGACAAGCTGAAGCTCCTCGGCATTCGCTCGGTGGCACCCTGCAAGGCGCCGGTCGCGCTGGCGGCGGACAACGCCAGCCACCGGCTCTACATCGGCTGCGACGGGCAGGTGGTCGTGCTCGCGCTGGACAACGGGATCGTGGTGGCGGCGCTCCCGGCCGCCGGGCGGATCATGCAGATCGCGTTCGATCCCGGCGCGCAGCTCCTGTTCGTGCCGTCCGCGGGGCAGGGGATCCTCGTCTTTCACGAGGATACGCGGGACAAGTACAGCGTCGTGCAGACGATCGATGACCCGCGCGTGACCGGCGCGTCGGCGGTCGTCCTCGATCCGACGACGCACCGGCTCTTCGTGCCCCACCAGGCGGCGGACGGAACTCTCAGCTTCCTGGTCGTCGCCCCGGAGATCTGAGCGGGGACCGGCCGCGAGCGACCCGCGACCCGCCGCGGGCAGCCGCGGGCGACCGCGGGCCACGATCGGCTACGGGTTCGGATCCTCGACGACCTTGTGGACGCTGATCGTGAGATCCGGGTGACGCGAGCGGCCGACCTTGACGGCGTCGCGAACCGCGGCAATGGCCCGGCGCGGAAAGTCGTGCGCCGGCTCATCGTCACCCTCGACGGACACACTCACCAGCAACTGAATGGCCTTCCGCATCGGCGGAAAGCTAGAACGGAATCTCGTCGGCGGGGAGAGGCAGCGCGTGCACCGCCGCATCGCGCTCGGACCCGACCGCCGGCGTCTGGGCACGCGGCGGCCAGATCACCCCGTCGCACGCCCGGTCGCGGCACTTGAAGTCGGGCGCGCGGGGATTGCGCTTCGTGAGGCGATTGTCCCACATGCGGCCCCCACACTTCGGGCAGACGGGGATCTCATCCTCCCCCGCCGTCGCGCCGATGGGGGTCGGCGCGGCGTCCCCGCCGGTCGTCACCCGCTCCGTGTCCCCGCGCCCGGCGGCGCGCCGGCTGTACGCGAGCTGCGGGTCTTCGAGCGGCTTGGCGTACCGTCCGTCGCCGTCCATGGCGACCCAGTTCTGCTCGTACGCGTAGAGCTCGTGGCCGATGCCGAACCGGACCGCCGCCCGCTTGAACGCGTCGGTCGCCGCCTGCTTGTAGTCGCGGCCCGTGCCGACGTCCTCGCGGATGACGCCCAGGACCTGGAGCCGTGCCTTGAAGGAGCAGGGTGTGCCATCGCCGTCCTCACCCGAGCCGACGATCGGCGGGAGCAGGTCGAGCGTCAGGTCCCACTCTCCGGGAACCACCGCGTCGAGCCGCTCGCGGACCGTGTTGGCCTCGATGTAGGCCACGAATCGGGCGATGTAGCGGCCGTCGCGGGCGATCGGCTTGCCGTCCTGGCGCCAGGCGATCACGCCGGGGGGGAGGGGGGCCGCGAGTTGGGCCCACACGCCCGTCTGGTCAGTTGTCAGGCCTTCGTGTCTCGAGATCATGCGCTCATCCCATCGCAAGGGGGCGTCACCCGACGCCCGACCAGGACCCAGTGCGCGGGGACCGACGCCTTCACGTCCCGCGCGCACGCTTCGCCGCGCTCGTCCCGGCGCCCCGGGCCCGAGGCCCGCTGCGCCGCAACTCCCGCCGCACGTCCGCCACCGCCGGGCATCCGGGCCCGTGCTGGCAGTACCACCCGTGCCGATCGAAGAAGACGAGGTGCGTCACGCTCGCCTCCGGTGACCGCTCGTCGACACGGTACAGGTGCTCCACCGTGGTACCCGCCCCGCACCTGGTCCGGGGATCCAGCGGGGTGACGCGCACCCGGCGGGGCATTCCACCTCCCACCCGAGGACTCCTTCCCCAAAAGATTCGGTGTTTGTTCGGTATGTGAATCGTAACCGCGTCGGGGGCTCGGGTCAATGGATCCGCACACAATTGTCTACCGGATGGAAACACCTGTTCACCCTCGCCACTGATCGCGATGATGCACGCACCGCGCCTGGCCGGAGCCCCCCTCCGGGCCCGTTGCCGGGCTATACTTGCTGCCATGGTGGAGGCCGCCGGGACGGAAGGACGCATTGTCACGCTCGTGGCCGGGCTGGACGCGGCCGGTGCCGAATCCCTTGCCGGGGCCGATCTGGCCGCCGCGCGGGCAGCCATCGACGAGCTGCTGGGCGCGCTCGAAGCAGGGGAGGTCCGGGCGGCGGAGCGGGGGGGTGACGGCACCTGGCGCGCGGTGCCGTGGGTGAAGCGGGGGATCCTCGCCGCCTTCCGCCTCGGCGCGCTCGCCGATTTGTCGCCGCAGGACGCGACCGGCCGGCGGATCCCGCCGTTCAGCTTCATCGACAAGGACACCCTGCCGGCACGGCGGCTCGGGGTCGCCGACGGTGTCCGGATCGTGCCGGGTGGGACGACGGTCCGCCGGGGTGCGTATGTCGCGCCGGGCGTCATCTGCATGCCGCCGGCGTTCGTCAACGTCGGCGCGTCCGTCGGGCGCGGGAGTCTGGTCGACTCGCACGCCCTCGTCGGGTCCTGTGCCCAGATCGGTGAGCGGGTCCACCTGAGCGCGGCGGCGCAGATCGGCGGCGTGCTCGAGCCGGTCAACGCCGCACCGGTCGTGATCGAGGACGATGTCGTGGTCGGCGGCAATGCCGGTGTGTACGAGGGGACGGTGGTGCGCGCGCGGGCCGTGCTCGCGGCAGGGGTCGTCCTGACCAGGGCCACGCCGGTCTACGACCTCGTGCGGGAGTGCGTGCATCGCGCGGGCGCCGGGGCGCTCGAGATTCCGGCCGGGGCGGTGGTCGTGCCGGGGGCCCGCCGAGTGAGCGCGGCGTGGGGGGCGCGGGAGGGGCTCTCGATTCAGACGCCGGTGATCGTCAAGTACCGCGACGATCGAACCGACGCATCGACCGCGCTCGAGCAATGGCTCCGGTGAGCGCGCCCCGCGACATGGTGCGCGGCACGGGGCCCGGCACGGGGCCCGGCACGGGACGCGGGACGGTGCGTGGCGTCGTGCGCGTGCCGGGGGACAAGTCGGTGTCGCACCGGGCGCTCATCTTCGCCGCGCTCGCCGACGGCATCTCGGAGATCCGCGGTCTGCTCGGGAGCGCCGATGTCCGGTCCACGGCCGGCGTGCTCCGCGCGCTCGGCGTCGACGTGCCGGCCTTCACCGCCGCGTCGGCCGCCAGGCCGCTGCGCGTGTCCGGGGTGGGCCTCCGCGGACTCCGGGCGCCGGTCACCGACCTGGACTGCGGCAACAGCGGGACGACGGCGCGGCTCCTGGCGGGGCTCTGCGCGGCCTACTCCTTCCCGGCTCGTCTGACCGGCGACGCGAGCCTGAGCCGCCGGCCGATGCGGCGCGTCGCCGATCCGCTCCGTGCGATGGGGGCGACCGTACGCTGCGAGGCCGGGGACGGGCTCCCGATGACGATCCGGGGGGCCGGGTCGGCGATCCGCGGCATCGAGTGGGAGAACGAGACCAGCAGCGCTCAGGTCAAGAGCGCCATCCTTCTGGCCGGGCTGGCGGGCGGTGTCCCGGTCACCGTCCGGGCGGCGCGCGCGTCGCGCGACCATACCGAGCGCTTTCTGGCGGCGCTTGGCGCCCCGGTGCGCGCCGAGGCGGGGGCGGTGACGCTCGCGCCGGTCGAGCGCCTCCGACCGTTCACGCTCGATGTGCCCGGGGACCCGTCGTCGGCGGCATTCTTCGCGGCCCTGGCGGCCCTCGCCCCGGACGGCGAGGTGGAGCTACCGCACGTGCTGGCCAGCCCGACGCGGGACGGCTTCTTCCGCGCGCTGGCCCGGGCCGGGGCGCGGGTCGAGCGCCGCGATGAGGGCACGACGGCAGCCGGCGAGCACACGGTGACGTACACGGTGCGCTCGGCGCCGCTCCGGGCCGTGACCGTCACACCCGACGAGGTGCCGCCGATGCTCGACGAGCTGCCGCTGCTCGCGTGCATGGCGGCGCGCGCCACCGGGCCCGGCGGGGCGCCGACCGTCACGTCGATCAGCGGGGCGGCCGAGCTCCGGGTCAAGGAGAGCGACCGGATCGCCGTCACCGTGGCGAACCTCCGGGCGATCGGCGTGGACGCCGAGGAGCGCCCGGACGGGCTCGTGGTGCGGGGGAGCGGTCGGCCCCTTCGCGGCCAGGTGCGATCGGCCGGCGACCACCGGATCGCGATGGCGTTCGGCGTGTTGGCGGCGCTTCCCGGCAGCGAGATCGTGATCGACGACATGGCGTGCGTCGACGTGTCGTACCCGGGGTTCTGGGCGGATCTCGCGCGGCTCACCGTGCCGTGAGCGACCGCGCCCGCATCGTCGTCGCGATCGACGGTCCGGCGGCGGCGGGGAAGTCGTCGACGGCGCACTGGGTGGCCGAGCGGGTGGGCTTCCGGCACGTCGACTCGGGGGCGCTGTATCGGGCGGCCACGGCGGCCCAACTTCGCGCCGATCCGGATCCGTCGCACTGGACCGAGCGGGGCGTGCTGGCGGCCGCGGCGCTCGTCGGCCTGGTGCCGAGGCCGACCGCATTCCTGCCGGTGATCGCCGGCGCCGACTCGGAGCTCGAGATCCGGAGCTCGGACGTCACCCGTCACGTCTCGGGCGTGGCGCAGATGCCGGGCGTGCGGGAGTGGGTCAATGCTCACGTGCGCGCGCTCGCCCGCGACTACGACGTGGTGGTGGACGGGCGGGACATCGGGACGGTGGTCTTTCCCGAGGCGGCGCTCAAGGTCTTCCTCGTGGCCGATCCGTGGGAGCGGGCGCGTCGGCGGCTGGTGGAGCGGCTGGGCCGGCGGCCGACGGAATCGGAGATCGCCGAGGAGACCGACCGGATCGTGAAGCGCGACGCGCAGGATGCGACGCAGACCGTGCAGGCGCGGGACGCCGTGTTGATCGACACGACGGCGCTCACGCAGGAGGAGCAGGTCGCGCGGATCGTCGCGCTCGTCGAGGCGGTGCTGGCGCGGGCCGCTCCGAGCGGGGGGGCGGGGGCGGCGGCGGGGGCGATTCGGCAGCCCGCCGATGGGCCCGGGCCGGCGGCGGGATAAGTGGTGGCGCTGCCGCGACTTCCCCATTGACTGGGCGTCCGGGCCGGGCTACCTTCCTCGATTCCCGATAGATGAACCACCAGGGGGCGCGGCGCGTCGCCGGCTCCCGCCGGATACATACGGGCCGCCGTTGGCGGCCTCGTTTGATTCCGGGCCCTTTGCCTTGGCGCGGCAAGCATCAATCCGCGAGTCTCAGGAGATTCCGCCCCGATATGCCCGAGTTTGAGACTTCCCCCTCCCCCTCCCCTTCTTCCTCCGCATCGCATCCGATGACCGGCGGCGGCAACGGCGCCGGCGGTGTCGGGAGCATGCTGACCCCGCGCGAGAAGCGCGACATCCAGAAAGCGCAGCTTCGTCCGCTCGCCAACCGGCGCCCCGAGCTGTACGACGAGGGTGATCTGCCCGACGAGACCGAATTCGAGCAGATGAGCGAGTTGTACCAGGGCACGATGGCGTCGATCGAGGAAGGCGAGATCGTTCGGGCCACGGTCCAGGGGATCCGCGAGAACATGGTGGTGCTCGACATCGGCTTCAAGTCCGAGGGCACCGTTCCGCTGGAGGAGTTCAAGGATCTGCCGGACCTCAAGGCCGGCGATCAGGTGGAAGTGCTGCTCGAGCACCTCGAGGACCAGGAAGGGTCGGTCGTTCTCTCGAAGAAGAAGGCCGACTTCATGCGGGTGTGGGAGCGCATCCGGGTCGCCTACGAGACCGACCAGCCGGTCGAGGGGACGCTCATCAAGAAGATCAAGGGCGGCGTCGTGGTGGACCTCATGGGCGTCGACGCCTTCCTCCCCGGCTCGCAGATCGCGTTGCGCCGCGTGCCCAACATCGACGAGCTGCTCGGCCAGAAGTACGAGTTCAAGATCATCAAGCTCAATAAGCGCCGGCGGAACATCGTCGTGTCACGCCGGGTGATCCTCGAGGCCGAACGCGCGGGCAAGCGCGAGAAGCTGATGAAGGAGCTCCAGAAGGACCAGGTGCGGAAGGGCGTGGTGAAGAACATCACGGACTTCGGGGCCTTCATCGATCTCGGCGGCGTCGACGGGCTGCTGCACATCACCGACATGTCGTGGGGCCGCATCTCGCATCCGTCCGAGTTGGTGCACATCGGACAGGAGCTCGAGGTCAAGGTGCTCGACATCGATTGGGAGCGGGAGCGGATCAGCCTCGGGCTCAAGCAGCTCCAGAGCTATCCGTGGAAGGATGTGGCGGCCAAGTACCCGGTCGGCACCCGCGTCCACGGCAAGGTCGTGTCGATCACGAACTACGGCGCCTTCATCGAGCTCGAGCCCGGGATCGAAGGGCTCGTGCACATCAGCGAGATGAGCTGGACCCGCAACGTCCGGCACCCGTCGAAGCTCGTCTCGATCGGCGAGGCGATCGAGGCCGTCGTGCTCAAGGTCGACCCCAACGAGGAGAAGATCTCGCTGGGCATGAAGCAGACGGAGCAGGATCCGTGGGTCGTGCTGCCGCTCAAGTACCCGGTCGGCACGCGGCTCTCCGGGAAGGTGCGGAACCTCACGAGCTTCGGCGCGTTCGTCGAGATCGAGCCGGGCATCGATGGGTTGATCCACATCTCCGACATGTCCTGGACGAAGCGGGTGCAGCACCCATCGGAGGTCGTGAAGAAGGGCGACACGGTCGATGTCGTGATCCTCAACATCGACTCCGACAACAAGCGGATCAGCCTCGGGCTCAAGCAGGCGGAGGAGGATCCGTGGCTGCGGATCGGCGAGACCTATCCCGTCGGGACGGAGCTGCGAGGGAAGGTCGTCCGCCTCATGGACAAGGGCGTCGTCGTCGATATCGGTAACGATATCGAGGGATTCGTGCCGGTCAGCCAGTTGAACAACGGCCGTCCGGTGGCCAGCCCCGCCGACGTGGTGTACGAGGGGATGAACCTCGACCTGCGAGTCCTCGAGGTCGACCCGATCCACCGGCGCATCGTGCTGGCGGTGACCGACATTCCGGCCGAGCAGCCGCCGCGCCCGGAGACGCCGCCGACGATCCTCCCGATGGAGCCGGAGCACGAGGTGCCCGAGCTTCAGTAGGTCGGCGGTCGTGCGCGTATACGACAGGCGCCGCCGGAGATCGCACCACCCTCCGTCACGCGCGTAGCACCGACAGGAGCACGAGGGCCGGCCGCGGGGAACCGCGACCGGCCCGTCGTCATCCTGGCACCGGCGCGAGGCACGATGCGACGTGACATGCGCGGTGCGCGGTGCGGCACGGCGCGCGGTGCCTCACTGGTCTCGCTCTCCGCCGTTCACTAGCTTCCGCCCGTCTATGACGATGCGCGAGAAGCTGCGCCTGCTCGAGGCGCGCCGTGCCGAGGCCGAGCAGGGGGGTGGCGCCGCTCGCCTGCAGGCGCAACACGACAAGGGGAAGCTGTCGGCGCGCGAGCGGCTCGACGTGCTCCTCGACGAGGGCAGCTTCGTCGAGCTGGATCGCTTCGTGACCCACCGGTCGTCGGATTTCGGTCTCGACGAGCATCTCATCTACGGCGATGGCGTGGTCACCGGCTACGGGCGCATCGCCGGGCGCCTGGTCTACGTCTTCTCGCAGGATTTCACCGTCTTCGGCGGGTCCCTGTCCGAGGCCGTGGCGGAGAAGGTCTGCAAGATCATGGACCTCGCCATGCGCAACGGCGCGCCGATCATCGGCCTCAACGACTCGGGCGGCGCGCGTATCCAGGAGGGTGTAGTCTCGCTCGGCGGCTACGCCGAGATCTTCCTGCGGAACACGCTGGCCTCGGGCGTCGTCCCGCAGATCTCCGCCGTGCTCGGCCCGTGCGCGGGGGGCGCCGTGTACTCGCCGGCGATCACGGACTTCACCTTCATGGTGCGCCACACCTCGTACATGTTCGTCACCGGGCCCAACGTCGTGAAGACGGTCACCCACGAGGATGTGACGATGGAGGCGCTCGGCGGCGCCGACACCCACGGGTCGACCTCCGGCGTCTCGCACTTCACGTTCGACGATGAGGTGTCCTGCCTGACGGCCATCCGCGAGCTGTTCGAGTTCGTGCCCTCGAACAACATCGACGACCCTCCGCGTGGATCGGGGCAGGACCCGCGCGACCGGCGGGAGGCGGCGCTGCTCGACATCGTTCCGGACAGCGAGGCCAAGCCGTACGACATGCACGACGTGATCCGGCTCGTGGCCGACGACGGCCGGTTCGTGGAAGTGCACCGGGACTTTGCCGGCAACATCCTGGTCGGCTTCGCGCACCTCGGCGGCCACAGCGTCGGGATCGTCGCCAACCAGCCGGCCGTGCTCGCCGGGGTGCTCGATATCAGCGCGTCGGTCAAGGCGGCCCGCTTCATCCGCTTCTGCGATGCCTTCAACATTCCCCTCGTGACCTTCGAGGACGTTCCGGGATTCCTCCCGGGCGTCGCCCAGGAGCACGGCGGCATCATCCGGCACGGCGCAAAGCTGCTGTACGCGTACTGCGAGGCGACCGTCCCCAAGCTGACCGTCATCACGCGCAAGGCGTACGGCGGCGCCTACGACGTCATGTCGTCGAAGCACATCCGCGGCGATTTCAATGTCGCGTGGCCGACCGCCGAGCTGGCGGTCATGGGGCCGCGCGGTGCGGTCGAGATCCTCTTCCGGCGGGAGATCGCCGACGCCGCCGACCCGAAGCAGGCGATGGAGACCAGGATCGCGGAGTACCGGGAAAAGTTCGCGCACCCGTACATTGCCGCCGGGCGGGGATACATTGACGACATCATCGATCCCCGCGAGACTCGCCCCCGCCTCATCGATGCGCTCGACACCCTGCGTGGCAAGCGCGACCGGAATCCGCCCAAGAAGCACGGGAACATCCCCCTCTGATGTCACGCGCGGCGCGGTGACGGCGGCGATCGGCTGACCTCCGTGTTCACCAAGGTCCTCATCGCCAACCGGGGCGAGATCGCGCTCCGCGTCATTCGGGCCTGCCGCGAGCTGGGCGTCCGGACGGTCGCCGTCTACTCCGACGTGGACGCGACGGCGCCGCACGTGCGAGCCGCCGACGAGGCGGTGGCGATCGGGGGCCCGCGGGCCACGGAGAGCTATCTCCGGGGCGACGCCCTGATCGCGGCGGCGCGGCGCACGGGAGCCGAGGCGATCCACCCGGGCTACGGGTTCCTGTCGGAGCGTGCGCCGTTCGCGCGCGCGGTCCGGGACGCCGGGCTGGTCTGGATCGGCCCACCCGCCGAGGCGATCGAGGCGCTGGGGAGCAAGACCGCGGCGCGCACGCTCGCCGGGGGCGCCGGCGTGCCGATCGTCCCCGGGACGACCGAGCCGCTCCGCGACGCCGAGGAGGCGGGCCGGATCGCGGCCGGGTTCGGCTACCCGGTGCTCCTCAAGGCGGCGGCCGGCGGCGGCGGGAAGGGGATGCGCGTCGTGCGCTCGCGCGCCGAGCTGGCGGGCGCGCTCGACGCGGCGCGACGCGAGGCGCTGGGCGCGTTCGGCGACGACGCGGTCTACGTCGAGAAGTTCATCGAGGGTCCCCGCCACGTCGAGATCCAGGTCCTCGGCGACACTCACGGCACGATGCTCTCCCTCGGCGAGCGGGAGTGCTCGGTCCAGCGCCGACACCAGAAGATCATCGAGGAAGCGCCGAGCGTGGCCGTCTCACCCGAGCGGCGTCGCGCGATGGGGGAGACGGCCGTGCGGGCGGCGCGGGCCGCCGGGTACGTCAACGCCGGAACCTGCGAGTTCCTGCTCGACCGGGACGGTCGCTTCTACTTCCTGGAGATGAACACCCGCATTCAGGTCGAGCATCCGGTGACCGAGCTGGTGACGGGCATCGATCTCGTCGCCTGGCAGTTGCGGATCGCGGCGGGCGAGCGGCTTCCGTTTCGCCAGGAGGAGATTGCGCCGCGGGGCTGGGCGCTCGAGTGTCGGATCACGAGCGAGGACCCAGCCAACGGCTTTCTCCCATCGACCGGGCGCATCGCGTTCCTTCGGGCGCCGAGTGGCGCGGGGGTGCGCTGGGACGGAGGGATCGAGCCGGGGAGCGAGGTCGGGCTCTACTACGACCCGCTGCTCGCCAAGCTGATCGTCTGGGCGCCGACCCGGGGCGAGGCCGTTGCCCGGATGCGGCGGGCGCTGGGCGAGCTGGTCATCGATGGCGTGACCACCTCGCGAGAGCTGCTGCTCCAGATCCTCGCCGACGAGGAGTTCCGGTCCGGGTCGATCGACATCCACTGGCTGGAGCGGCGGCTCGCGTCGCTGGTCGAACGGCCGCCCTCGCCCGAGGCGCTCCGCGCGGCGGCCGTCGCGGCCGCCCTGCTCACGCGGGCCGACACCCCGTCGCCCCGTGGCGCACCGGGGGGCGGGCCGCCGGGCGCCGGCGACGGGCACCGGCCGGGCGGAACGGGCGCGGCGGGTGTGGGGCCCGGCTCCGGCGCGAGCGCGAACGGCGACCGCATCGACGGCCCGTCGCGGTGGACGAGCGTCGCGCGACGCGAGGCGGTCCGGGAGTGATGGCGGGCGCGATGGCGGTCGAGCTCGAGATCGGGTCGATCGCGGCCGGCGGCGACGGGGTGGGCCGCGTCGGCGGGCTGGTCGTGTTCGTTCCCCGGACCGCGCCGGGTGACCTCGTGCGCGCCCGCGTGGCGCCGGCGGTCGGGCGCCGCTTCGTGCGGGGGAGCCTCGAGGCAGTCCTCCGCCCCTCGCCCGACCGCGTCGAGCCCTCCTGCGCGCACTATGTGATCGACCGGTGCGGTGGCTGTCAGCTTCAGCATCTCGGGTACGATGCTCAGCTCGGCGCCAAGGCCGGCATCGTGCGCGACGCGCTGACCCGGCTGGCCCGGCGCGAGGTGGGCACCGTGGCCGTGGCGGCGAGCCCGCTGCACTGGCGCTATCGGCGGAAGCTGACGCTGGCCATGCGGCGCGTCCGCGGTCGCGAGTGGGTCGCGGGACTCCACCGCTTCGACGCCCCCGACGATGTGTTCCCACTCACGGACTGCCCGATCACTGACGCCGGGGTGGTGGGGATCTGGCGCCAGATCAGCGAGCATGTCGACCTGCTCCCCGATGCGGCGGCGCTCCGCGTCGCGGTTCGGGCCCTCTCGGAGGGCTATGCGTTCGTGGTCGAGGGGGGTGAGCGGTGGGGCCGGGCCGAGAGCCGGGCGCTCGCGGCCGCCGTGCCGGGTTTGGTCGAGATCTGGTGGACGGCCGGGAGTCGTGCCGCGCCCCCGAGCGGTGGGGGCCCCGCGAATCGGCGGAGCCGCGGGAGCCGCGGGAGCCGCGGGGGCCCTGGCGGAGCGCGAGGGCCGGATCGGCGGGGAATGCGGGGACCGCGCCCCGGGCGCATGCCGGCCCGCCTGATGACGGTCCCCACCCGTCGACAGGCCCATGCGCCCGTGTCCGTCGACCGGAGCGCCGAGCGGGTGGTCGCCGCCGGCTCCGACCGCGCGGGGGGCCGTGGGGCGGCAACTGGCGCGTCCTTCGTCCAGGTGAACGCCGAGGTGGGCGCGGCGGTGCACGCCGGCGTGGTGCGGCGGGCGCTCGCGTACGATCCGGCCACCGCGGTCGACGGGTATGCGGGGACCGGCACCACGGCGGCCGCCCTCGCGCGTCACGGGGTCCGGGTGACGGCGATCGAAGCGGATCGGGACGCGGCCGGCTGGGCGAGTCGCACGCTCCCGCCGGGCTCGCGGATGATCGCCGGACGGGTGGAGGATGTGCTGTCCCGGGCGCTTCCGGCCGACGTCGTGGTGCTCAACCCGCCACGGGCCGGGCTCGATCCCGCCGTGCCGCGGACGCTGGCGCAGGCCGCGCCGCCGCCGAGGGCGGTGATCTACGTGAGCTGTGACCCGGCGACGCTGGCGCGGGACCTCGCCCGACTCGACGGGTGGCGCATCGCCGACGTCCAGGCCTACGACATGTTCCCGCAGACCGCGCACGTGGAGACGGTGTGCGAGCTGGTCCCGCCGTCTGCCCACCAGCGCGCGGCCGAGGCGGGCCGGTGACCGGGCCCGCGGCAGCCGGTACGGTTTACCTGGTCGAGATCGAGGGCCGGCCAACGACGGTGACGGTGACCGCCGACGGTGTCTCGATCGACGGCCAGCTCATCCCGGCGACGATCGACACGGTCTCCGACTCGCCCATCAGGCTGCTCCGACTCGGCGACGCCGTGTTCGAGCTCGTCCCGCGGCGAGGAGAGCGCAAGGGGTCGTACACGATCGTGCTGCCCGCGGCCGGCGCGCGCGTCGGGGTCGAGGCGCTCGATGAGCGGTCGCGTGCGGTGCGGACGCTTCGGGCGGCGACGGCGCTCGCGACCGGGCCGGAGCCGGTTCGAGCGCCCATGCCGGGGCTCGTCACTCGGGTGCTGGTATCCGTGGGGGACGCCGTGCGACCGGGCGACGGGCTCATCGTGATGGAGGCGATGAAGATGGAGAACGAGCTGCGGGCCAAGAGCGCCGGGCGGGTCCGCTCGCTGCCCGTCGCGCCCGGGACGGCGGTGGAGAAGGGGGCCCTGCTCGTCGAGCTGGCGTCAGATTGACACCACCTAAGTGCTTGGCTAGCTTACGAGTCTGTTGTCGATCGCGCCGGAAGCCGGGGTGGGCTACCCGCCGCGCGCCGATCCCTCACATCACGTCCTGTTCACGTAGCTTCACGTAGCGTCCCAGGCACATGAGAACATATACCGCGACTCCGGCGGACATCGAGCACCACTGGTACGTCGTCGACGCGGACGGCATGGTGCTCGGGCGGCTCGCGTCCGAGGTGGCGCGCGTCATTCGAGGCAAGCACAAGGCGACGTTCACGCCGCACATGGACACCGGTGACTCGGTGATCGTGATCAACGCCGCCAAGGTCCGGCTCACGGGACGCAAGGCCGAGCAGAAGCAGTATTTCCGGCACACCGGGTACATGGGTCACGAGCGCTTCACGCCGGCGCAGACGCTGCTCGCGAAGCACCCGGAGCGGGTGATCGAGAAGGCGGTCTACGGCATGCTGCCCAAGACGGCGCTCGGCCGTCAGGTGCTGCGCCGGAAGCTTCGCGTCTTTGCCGGCGCCGAGCATCCGCATGCCGCCCAGCGCCCGACCCGGCTCACGGTCGCCGGCACGGCGGGATCGAGCCGGATCACGTCCCGCACGACGACGACCGCGAACGCACACACGGAGGGCGCTGGTGCCCGTTGATCCGCTGACGAAGCACACCGTCGGCCGCCGCAAGGAGGCGGTCTGCCGGTTGTATCTGAGCCCTGGCTCCGGGAAGTGGTACGTGAACGGCCGGACGCTGGGCGATTACTTCCCCCGGCCGGCCCTGGTGTCGGCGATTCAGCAGCCGTTCACCGCGACCGACACGCTCGGCCGGTTCGACGTTCGGGCAAATGTCGAGGGCGGTGGGCTGTCGGGTCAGGCGGGGGCCCTCCGGCTGGCGGTCGCGCGCGCGCTCGTGCAGGTCGACGAGACCCATCGCCGCCGGCTGCGCGACCTCGGCCTGCTCACGCGTGACGCGCGGGCGGTCGAGCGCAAGAAGCCGGGCCGCCCCAAGGCTCGGAAGCGCTTCCAGTTCAGCAAGCGCTAGACGGTCCCGGTCACTATCTCGCACGCGTTCAGAGTGGCGACGGGTGTCGGCTGCCCCGCGGGGACAGCCGGTCGCACGCCACGGTGACGGACGCGGACGCTCAACCCGCACGAGGTCTCACGCACCACATGGCTCATCCCAGTCTCGACGATCTGCTCAGGGCGGGCGTTCACTTCGGGCATCAGACCCGCCGGTGGAACCCGAAGATGCGGCGCTTCATCTTCGCGGAGCGTAACGGTATCCACATCATCGATCTCCAGAAGACGCTACGGCAGATCGAGCTCGCGCAGAAGCTGGCGCGTGAGGTGGTCTTGCGCGGGGACAACGTGCTCTTCGTCTGCACGAAGCGGCAGTTGAGCGCGATCGTGAAGGACGAAGCGGAGCGCTCGGGCGCGCTCTACGTCACCGAACGGTGGCTGGGCGGCCTCCTCACCAACTTCCAGACGGTGAAGAAGCAGATCCGCCGCCTCAAGGATCTCGAGGCGGGGAGCGAGTCCGGGGGCGAGTTCGAGAACTACACCAAGAAAGAGCAGTTGCTGATGACGCGCCAGCGCGACAAGCTGTCGCGCAATCTGGCGGGCATCAAGAACATGACGCGCCTGCCGGGGCTGCTGTTCGTGATCGACTCCAAGAAGGAGCGGATCGCGGTCAACGAGGCGAACAAGCTCGGGATCCCGATCGTCGCCATCGTCGACACCAACGCCGACCCTGACCTGATCACGGTCCCGGTGGCCGGGAACGACGATGCCATTCGGTCGGTGGAGCTCATCGCCCGCGCGGTCGCCGAGGCGATCGTCGAGGCGCGGCGCGAGGCGCCGGTGCGTCACGAGGTCGAGGAGAGCGAGACCAGCACGTACAGCTCCGACCGCGGCATGGAGCCGGCGGCCGAGGATGAGCGCCGGCGTCGTCGCCGGCCGCGCCGCCGGCGCGCCAAGCCGGAGGCGATCGCGGCCCGGCTCAAGACGGGCGGTGAGCCCGGCGATGTCGGCACCGGGGCGGATGAGGCCCCGGCCGAGGAGGGAGAGGCGGACGCCGAGGTGTGAGCAACCCCATGCCCTCGCACGACGCAGGGTGAGTAGATTACGCACCGCGACGCCGCCGGAGGGCTTCCCCGGCGGCGTTTCCACAGGGTCGGCGCCGAGCAGGACCGACGGACCGATCGAGCATTGGTGAGCGAGCGATGACGACGACCAAAACAGTGTCCGCCAAGGACGTACAGGAGCTCCGGCAGCGTACCGGCGCCGGGATGATGGAGTGCAAGCGCGCGCTCGAAGAGGCGACCGGCGACATGGAGCGCGCCATCGAGTTGCTGCGGAAGCGGGGCGCCGCCAAGGCGGAGAAGCGGGTCGGCAAGGAGACCCGCGAGGGCGCCATCGGGACGTACATCCACCACGACGGCAAGCTCGGTGTGCTCGTCGAGGTCGACTGCGAGACCGACTTCGTGGCCCGGAACCCGGACTTTCAGGCGCTCGTGCGGTCGATCGCCGAGCACATCGCGGCCGCGGCCCCGGTGGCGGTCGACAAGGATGCGGTGCCGGCCGATCGGGTCGAGCGCGAGCGGCGGCTGTTCGAGGAGCAGGTGCGCGAGAGCGGCAAGCCGCAGCACCTCATCGACCGCATCGTGAGCGGCAAGGTCGAGGCGTTCTACAAGGACGTCGCGCTGATGCACCAGGCATGGGTCCGCGACGACAAGAAGACGATCGGCGACCTGGTGACCGAGTTCTCCGCCAAGGTCGGCGAGCGGATCGTCGTCCGGCGCTTCACCCGCTATCGGATCGGCGAGGAGTAGGGCCCTCGGCGTGGAACGCCTGAGCGATGCGGCCCGCGGGCCCGAGCCGGCGCCTCCCGCCCCCCGTGTCGCGCCCGACGTCCGGCCGGGCGCCGGCCCTGGCGTGGGGCCGGCGTTCGCGCGGCCGGTGAACGGCCTCGCCTACCCACGCGCGCTGGTCAAGCTCTCCGGCGAGGCGCTCGCCGGAGAGCGGGGCTTCGGGTTCGACTTCGAGGTGATCGAGCAGTTCGCCGACGAGATCAAGGACGCGGTCGACATCGGGGCGGAGATCGGACTCGTCATCGGTGGCGGCAACATCGTGCGCGGCGCCCAGCTCCAGCAGACGGGCATGGACCGCGTGAGCGCCGACTACATGGGGATGCTCGGCACGGTGATCAATGCGCTCGCGCTCCAGGAGATTCTCGAGCGGCGTGGGATGGACACGCGCGTGATGACGGCCATCCGGATGGAGGAGTTGGCCGAGCCGTACATCCGCCGCCGCGCGATGCGGCACCTCGAGCAGAAGCGGACCGTCATCTTTGCCGCAGGCACCGGCAACCCGTACTTTACCACCGACACGGCGGCCGTCCTGCGCGCCATCCAGATGAAGGCCGATGTGATCATCAAGGCGACGAGCGTGGACGGCGTCTATTCCGCCGACCCGAAGCGCCACCCGCAAGCGACGCTGTACGCGGAGGTCAGCTACCGCGACGTGATGCGCGACGAGCTCGGGGTCATGGATCAGACGGCGATCACGCTGTGCAAGGAGAACGAGTTGCCGCTGATCGTGCTCAACATCCACACTCCGCGTGCCGTCTCCCGGGCGATCCGTGGGGAGCGTATCGGCACGCTCGTCCGCTGACCCGGTTCCGGCCGGGCGGCGCGCTGCGTGCGCGCCCGAGCGGCCGGCCGCGTACCGCTTCCCGGAGCTCCGCATGAGTCCAGCCGTCACGACGACCATCCCACAGATCATGAAGGATTGCCGGAGCGCGATGGACAAAGCGCTCGAGAGCGCGCGCCGCGAGCTGGGATCGATCCGCTCTGGCAAGGCCTCGCCGGCGATGCTCGATACGATTCGCGTCGACGCGTACGGTCAGTCCATGCCGCTCAACCAGCTCGCGTCTGTCACCGCGCCGGAGCCGCGGCTGCTCATCGTCACCCCGTGGGACAAGGGGCAGACCAAGGCGATCGAGAAGGCGATCCGCGAGAGCGATCTCGGGCTCGACCCTGCGATCCAGGGGGCGATCATCCGCGTTCCGCTCCCGTCGCTCAACGAGCAGCGCCGGCGCGACCTGGTCAAGGTCGTTCACAAGCTCGCCGAGGAAGGCCGGATCGCCATCCGTCACGCCCGCACCGAGGCACGCGACCGCCTCAAGAAGCTCGACAAGGTCTCGGAGGACGACGTCAAGCACGGCGAGAAGGACCTCCAGAAGCTGCACGACGACTTCATCGGGAAGGTCGACGACGCCCTCCGGCACAAGGAAGCCGAGATCCTGGAAGTGTGACGATGGACCTCACGCCGGGCTCGGCTGACGAGCTACTCGGCCGGATCCGCGTGCAGGGGGCGGGGGACCTTCCCCGGCACGTGGCGATCATCATGGACGGCAACGGGCGCTGGGCGCGGGAGCGGCTCATGCCTCGCCCGTTCGGCCACCGGTCCGGGATGAAGGCCGTCCGCGAGGTGGTCGAAGGCGCGGTCGAGGCCGGGCTCGAGGTGCTGTCGCTGTTCGCCTTCTCGCAGGAGAACTGGCAGCGGCCGCGGGTCGAGATCACCGCGCTCATGTCGCTCCTCGAGGAGTACATCGCCCGCGAGGTGGATGAGCTGCGCGAGCGTGGCGTCCGCGTGTGCGTCCTGGGCGACCTCGAGCGCCTGACGCCAGCGGCTGCGAGCGCGGTGGACCGCGTCGTTGGCGAGACCGAGCACAACGATCGGCTGCGGCTCAACCTGTTCATCTCGTACGGCGGGCGGGCCGAGCTGGTCCGCGCGGCCCAGCTCCTGGCGCGCGACGTCTACGCCGGGCGCCTCGCCCCCGAGGATATCTCCGAGGCGGAGTTCCAGGCACGCCTGTACACGGCCGACTGCCCGGACCCGGACTTGCTGATCCGCACGTCGGGAGAGCAGCGGATCTCCAACTTTCTGCTCTGGCAGATGGCGTACACCGAGCTGTTCATCTCCCCGGTGCTGTGGCCCGACTTCGGCCGGCGCGAGCTGTTCGAGGCGATCCTCGATTATCAGAACCGGGAACGTCGCTTCGGCCGAGTCTCGGCCTAGCCCGCCGGCATGAGCGAGGACAGGAGCACGGCGACCCAGGACCCTCCGACCGCGCCACCGACGGGCGAGGCTCGGAGCTTGCCCGGCGCCGTCGAGCCGCGCCACGCGCCGCCGGCGCGCCGCGGTGGGGGAGAGCTGGCGCGACGCATCCTGTTCGCGGTCGTCGCCGCGCCCATCGCCCTGTGGGCCGTCATCGCCGGCGGCGTGCCGCTGGCCGGGCTCCTCGCCGCCGTCGCCGGTGTCGGCGCATGGGAGCTGTACCGGATGGCACGCGCGAGCGGGATCGAGCCCATCGAGATCGTCGGCATCCCCGTCGCCGCTGCCTGGCCGGTCGTCGCGGCCGGCGAGCCGCGCGGTGTCTTTGGCGCGCCGCCGTCGCTGCTCGCGGCCGTGCTCCTGCTCACGCTGACAGTGGCGATCTGGGCCCGCGGCGCCCGTGGGCGGCCGATGTCCGCCGTCGCCGTCACGCTGCTTGGCATCGCGTACACGGGCGGGTTGCTCGCCTTTGCGGAAGGAATTCGGAACCATCGGTTTGTCGCCGACGAGCGCGGTGGGGCCGCCCTGCTGCTCCTGCCGCTCCTGCTCACCTGGGCGAACGACATCGGCGGCTACGTCACCGGCCGACTGGTGGGCGGGCCGAGGCTCCTTCCCTCCGTGAGCCCCGGGAAGACCATCGCCGGCGCGATCGGTGGCATGGCCGTCACTGTCACGGCCGGTTGGCTCTACGTCGGTTGGGTGCTCCGGCCGGTGGCTCAGCTCGTCATGGCCCCGCGCAACGTCCTGCTCTTCGCAGTCGTCGTCAGCGCGGCGGGACAGATCGGCGATCTGGTCGAATCACTGCTCAAGCGGGAGGCGGGGGTGAAGGACAGCTCGCGGATCTTCCCCGGGCATGGCGGCGTGCTGGACCGGATCGATGCGCTCCTCTTCGCGCTTCCCGTCGCCTACATGCTCCTCGATATCCCGGGGTTCCTGCTCCCGGCGCCGGTCGTCGGCCGGCCGTGAGCGCCGGAGCGGAGGAGGGCGGCGCGCGTCCCGGCCGCGACGGCGCCCCGGGCGCCCCGGGCGCCCCGGGCGCCCCGGCGAGCGGGCGCGATCGGGTGCGCGGGGTCGCCGTGCTCGGCTCGACCGGGTCGATCGGGACCACCGCCCTTCGCGTCCTCGACCGGCAACGCCACGCCTTCCGCGTGTCGGCACTCACCGCCTACGAGAACGCGACCCTCCTCGAGGAACAGGCCCGGCGCTTCGTCCCGCCGTTCGTTGGGCTCGTGCGCGACGGACGGCCCCACCCGGCAGACTGGCGAACCGGCGCCGAGTGCCTCGTCGGCGCCGCCACGCTCGCCGAGGTGGACATCGTCCTCAACGCGGTCGTCGGGGCGGCCGGCCTGGACGCGACCCTGGCCGGGCTGCGGGCGGGGAAGCGCGTGGCGCTCGCGAACAAGGAGACCCTGGTCGTCGCCGGTGAGCTGGTGGCCGCGGCCGCCGCGCAGGGCGGGGGGGAGATCGTTCCCGTCGACAGCGAGCACTCGGCCATCCTGCAATGCGTCGGGCATCGCCCGGCGTCCGAGATCCGGCGGCTGCTCCTGACCGCCTCCGGCGGCCCGTTCCGCGGGTGGACGCGCGAGCGGCTGGAGCAGGCGACGGTCGCGGACGCGCTTCGGCATCCGACCTGGCGCATGGGACGCAAGATCACGGTCGACAGCGCGACCCTGGCCAACAAGGCGCTCGAAGTCATCGAGGCACACTTCCTCTTCGGCATTCCGTACGACCGGATCGAAGTCGTCGTCCACCCTCAGAGCGTCGTGCACTCGTTCGTCGAATTCATCGATGGCAGCGTCCTGGCGCAGGTTGGGGTCCCGAGCATGGAGCTCCCCGTCCTGTACGCGCTCACCCATCCCGAACGCCTGGCCGACGAGGGGGTAGCACCGTTCGATCCGGTCGCGGCATCCCCCCTGACCTTCGAGCGCGTCCGCGCCGAGGATTTCCCCGCGCTGAGCCTCGGGCTGGTGGCGGGGCGGGCCGGGGGGGCGGCGCCAGCGATCTTCAACGCGGCCAACGAGCAGGCGGTGGCGCTGTTTCTGGAAGGGCGGATGAGCTTCGCGGATATCGCCTCGGCGATCGGTGCCGCGCTGGACGCGCTGTCGGGGATGTCGGCCCAGGACCGTGGGGCGCTCCTGGCGGCCGACGCGGCCGCCCGGGCGCACGTCCGCGAGGGCGCCGGCGTCGGGCGAGCGCACCGACCGGCGGAGGTGTGATGTGATCGCCAGCTACCTGGTGTGGCTCGCTCCCGTGCTCGTCTTCGGGCTGGTCGTGTTCGTGCACGAGCTCGGCCACTTCCTGGCGGCCAAGGCGATGGGCGTCTACGCGCCCCGTTTCTCGATCGGATTCGGTCCGGCGATCTGGGCCCACCGCTGGGGGGAGACGGAGTACCGACTGGCGATCCTCCCGCTCGGGGGCTACGTCCGGATGGCCTCGCGCGAGGACGAGACGGCGGCGATGCTCGAGGGCGGCTCCGAGTCGGCACCGAGGGCCGATGGCGGTCAGGCCGGCGGAGACCCGAACGCCATGATGCCATTCGGGCCCCGGCCGGTCCCCCCGGATCGGTGGTTCGAGTCCAAGTCGCTGCCCGCGCGGCTGGTCATCATGTTCGCGGGCGTCGCCATGAACGCGGTCCTCACCTTCGCCGTCCTCGCGGGGCTGGCGCTCTACTACGGGCGCGCCTCGGCGTCCTCGGCGCCGGTCCTGGACCGCGTGCTGTCGGGCTCACCCGCCGCCGCCGCGGGCCTCGCGAGCGGGGACAGCGTGGTGCGCATCGCCGGCCAGCAGGTGCGCACCTGGTCCGATCTCGTGGCGCGGGTCTCGAGCTCGCCCGGCGTGTCGCTCCCCATGACGGTCATGCGCCACGGCGTGGAGCGGACCGTCACCGTCGTGCCGCGCACCGTCGTCGACAGCGCGCAGCAGCGGGGCACCGTGCTCCGCGTCGGCAAGATCGGGGCGGCGCCCCGCCTCGAGCGGCATCCGATGCCCGTCGGCCAGGCCCTCGGCCAGGCGTGGACCGTCACCTGGGAGATGGCGGGGACGATCGTCGGCGCGCTCCACCAACTGGCGACGCACGCGAGCACGTGGAAGAGCCTCGAGGGGCCGCTCGGGATCGCGGGCGCGTCGGTCGAGGCGGCGCGCAGCGGCGCCGAGCAATTGTGGGTGCTCATCGCCCTGCTCAGCATCAACGTCGCCGTCTTCAACCTCCTTCCGATCCCGATCCTCGACGGCGGGCAGGTGCTGGTGAATGTCCTCGAGGCCGTGCGCGGGAGTCCGTTCAGCCTTCAGACACGCGAGTACATCCTCCGCGTCGGCCTGGCCGCGATCGTGGTCCTGTTCGTCATCGTGATGTACAACGACCGCTGCCAGGTCGTGAGCTCGCTCTGCTCCGCGCGTTGATCGCGGGGCGGGACGGCGCGGGCGCGGTCATCGGGGTGGCCGCGCGATCGAGCTCGCGCGGCGGTCTGCGCGGCGGTCTGCGCGGCGGTCTGCGCGGCGGTCTGCGCGGCGGTCTGCGCGGCGGGGTGTGTGCCCGTCTGCGAGGCAGCCTGGCACGGCTGGCCATGGTCGCGGGGCTGGTCGTCGCCGGCGCCCGGCCGGCGCGGGCACAGACCGGTTACACGCGATTCGACGTCACGGCCGTCGGCGACACGACCTTCACCTTCCTCTCGGGCGGGGCCCGGTGGGTCTCACCCGGCCAGCGCGGGATCGCGGTCGACCCGGCGCACAACGACGAGCTGATCGCGAAGTTCCGTGTGCTGCGCGTGCGCGGCGGTATGGCGACGGCCCTCATCACGGGACAGACGGGGCGGCTGACGACCGCGCACGTCGCGCTCCTGCGCCAGCCCCAGCCGCCGTTCTATCTGCGACCCTGGTTCTGGCTCGGGGCGCTCGGCGGCGGGGTCATCGGGTACGTGATCCACCACTGAGCTTCACCAGCCGGCCCGACATCGAGCCCGCGGTCAGGTGCCGCAGACGAGACGGACGGTCGGGGGGGCGGTGACGCGGTTGGTGCCGACGCGGACCGTGTCGCGGAAGGTGGCGCAGTAGCGGGCGGATATCGTCACGGCGTACGCCCCGGCCGGGAGCGTGATCGGGCCGGCGAGCGGCATGCGGCCCTTGATCACGTGACCGTCCGTGAGCGCCTCGAGCGTGTACAGGGCCCCCGCGGGGCGCGCGTCGAGCCGCAGTGAGCCCAGCCCGACCTCGGCCTGCGCGGTCGTGGTCGAGCCGCCGGCGCCCGCGCCGGGGGGCCCACCCTGGGTGGCGACCGCCCCGCCGGCGCCGCTCTTTCCCTGATGGGGTCGCCTGCTGCCGGACGGCGTCCGACCACGGGATTCGGCGCTGGCGAGGCCGGCCGTCTCCGGGTGCGCCCCTGGCGCCCCACTTCCCGAGGCCCGCGATGGCACCTCGGGTGCGCCGCCCGCCGGGCGCGCGGTCTCACCGGATCCGGCTGCGTTCGCGGACGAGTTCGCGGACGACGGTCCCCCAGCCCGGCGGCCGGCGGCGGCGCCGCCCGGCGCGGGAGCGCGGGCGGCGCCGCGGGCGCCACCATGGGGTCCGCCCGGTGCGCCCTCGGCCACGACGTTCCCGGCCGCGCCCGCCGGCGGTCGCGCCCCTGCCCGCGCGTCGACGTTCCGCGCCCGTTGGACGCCGACCAGGAGGGCGGCGAGGGCGGCGAGGCCGACCATGCCGCCGACGAGCGGCCGGGGCTGCCAGCGGCGCTGACCCGTGGGGAGCGTGATCGGCGCCGTGGGCGTCTCGGCGGAGGCGGTCCCCGCGTGCGGCGTGCTGCGCATCGCGATCGTGTCGCTCCGCTCGAAGCTGAGCGCCGCGAGTGCCTGGCAGAGCGCCTCGCCCGTCTGGAACCGGGCCGCGGGGTCCTTCTCCAGACAGCGGAGGATGACGCGCTCCAGGTCGCGCGAGAGCTGCGGGTTGTGCACGCGCGGCCGGGCCGGGCGCTCCTCGACATGCTGCCGGGCGATCTCGTACCAGTCCTCGCCCGTGAACGGAAGGACGCCGGTCGCGGCCCGATAGAGCGTGACCCCGAGCGAGTAGATGTCGGCCCGGCCGTCGAGGGGCTGACCCCGGGCCTGCTCCGGGGAGAAGTACTGGGGCGTCCCGACGACCATGTTGGTGCCGGTCTGCTGCACGTAGTTGGAGACGGCGCGGGCGATGCCGAAGTCGGCGACGATCGCGTTGCCGTGCTCGTCGAAGAGGATGTTGTCGACCTTGATGTCGCGGTGGACGACGCCTTCGCGGTGCGCGAACCCGAGCGCGCTCGCGACGTCGATTCCCATCCGAATGAGCACCGGCTCGGGGAGACGGGTGAGCACCTCGAGGCGGTCGGGGAGCCCCTGCGGCAGAAAGTCCATGGCGAAGTAGACGGCCTCGCCGTCCTTCCCGACCGCGAAGATCTTGATGATGTTGGGGTGGCGAAGCCGGGCGGCTGTGGCCGCTTCCCGCCGGAATCGCTGCTCGAACTGCTCGTCCCCGGCGTACTGCGGCTTGAGGACCTTGAGGGCGACCGGGATCTCCAGCTCCGGGTCGTAGGCCTTGTAGACCCACGCGAATCCCCCCGTGCCGACGACCGCGTCGATTCGGAACTTGCCGAGCGTCCGCCCCAGGAACCGTTCAGGCACGGTGCGAGGCCCGGAGCGCCGGGAGATCCTTTACAGCGGTCGGCAAGTCCAGTAAACTACTAGGCTTAATAGACTTTGGCGTAGAGTGCGCGGCCGCGCGCGGGGAATATACCACATGGCGTTTGAAAAGGCACCGACGATCCAGCAACACCGTGAGCACGACAGTGACACGGGATCGGCGCAGGTGCAAGTGGCGGTATTGACCGCCCGCATCAACTACCTCAACGACCACTTCCGGACCCATGCTAAGGACCATCATAGCCGGCGGGGGTTACTGAAGATGGTCGGGCGGCGTCGGCGTCTCCTCAACTACATGAAGCGCACCGACGTTGACGGTTATCGGGCCCTGATCGACACATTGGGGCTCCGGTACTAGCTGGCGGGCGGTATGACGGGCGGAACCGGCGGGCCAACGCCGAGCGTGACGCCCCTTCTTTTTTCCGACAATCCATGCAACGAGTAGAACGAACGTTCGCCGGGCGCCGCCTCGTCATCGAGACCGGGCGCATGGCGAAACAGGCGGCAGGTGCCGCCCTGGTCACTTTCGGCGAGACGATGGTCCTCGCCGCGGTCTCGGTCAGCGAGACCGTGAGCACGCTCCCATTCTTCCCCCTCACGGTCGAGTACAAGGAGCGCACCTACGCCGCGGGGAAGATTCCCGGCGGGTTCATCAAGCGTGAGGGACGCCCACAGGACGCCGAGATCCTGTCGGCGCGCATCATCGACCGCTCGATCCGGCCCCTCTTCCCCGAGGGGTTCAAGAACGAGGTCCAGGTCTTCGTCTATGTGATCTCGGCCGACCAGCAGAACGACGCCGACGTCCTGGCGCTCGTCGCCACCTCGTTCGCCCTCAACGCATCGAAGATCCCGTTCCTGGGACTGATCGGCGGCGCGCGGGTCGGGCGGGTCCAGGGGAAGTGGGTGCTCAATCCCACCTTCCAGCAGCTCGAGTACACGGACCTCGACCTCGTCGTGGCCGGGAGTCGGGACTCGATCGTGATGGTCGAGGGCGGCGCGCTGGAGGTGTCCGAGGAGGACGTCGTCGACGCGCTTCAGATCGCCCACGGCGGGATCCGGGAGCTCATCGCCGCCCAGGAGGAGCTGCTGCGCCAGCTCCCGCCGGTCACCAAGATGAGCTGGACCAGGCCCGAGCCGCCGCCCGGCCTCGAGACGCGCGTCACGGCGCTCGCCAACGGACGGATCCGCGAAGCGATCAATCTCCAGGACAAGCACTCGCGGATCGACGCGGTCGCGCGCGTGAAGCGCGAGATCACCGACGAGCTGCTGGCGGACTTTCCGGACAACCAGCGCGACATCATCGCGCTCGTCGGCGACGCCGAGTATCACGCGCTCCGCGAGCAGGTGCTCCAGACGGGGCGTCGCGTCGACAACCGCACGGCGCGGGAGATCCGGCCGATCGCGATCGATATCGGCGTGCTGCCGCGGGCGCACGGCTCGGCGCTGTTCACCCGCGGTCAGACGCAAGCGCTGGTGGCGGTGACCCTCGGCACGGCGAACGACGTGCAGCGCCTCGACACGATCGACGAGGCGGGCGAGACGACCAAGTCGTTCATGCTGCACTACAACTTCCCGCCCTTCTCGACCGGGGAAGTGCGCCCGGTCCGGGGCACGAGCCGGCGGGAGATCGGACACGGGCACCTCGCCGAGCGGGCGCTCCAGGGAGTGCTCCCGAGCTTCGACGACTTCCCGTACACGATCCGCATCGTCTCCGACGTGCTCGAGTCCAACGGCTCCTCGTCCATGGCCTCGGTCTGCGGGGGCTCACTCGCGCTGTTCGACGCCGGCGTGCCGATGCGTGCCGCCGTCGCCGGCGTGGCGATGGGGCTGATCAAGGAGGGGACCCGGTACGCGGTCCTGAGCGACATCCTCGGCACCGAGGACCACCTGGGCGACATGGACTTCAAGGTCGCCGGGACGGAGCGCGGGATCACGTCGATCCAGATGGACATCAAGGTCGAGGGGCTCGACGTCTCGATCATGAAGGAGGCGCTGGCACAGGCGCGCGAGGGGCGGCTCCACATCCTGGGCGTCATGCGGCAGGCGATCGCGGCCCCGCGGCCGGACCTCTCGCCGTATGCGCCGCGCATCGTGACGATGAACATCAGCCCCGAGAAGATCGGCGATCTCATCGGGCCCAAGGGCAAGACGATCCGTGGGATCCAGGACGAGACGGGCGCCGAGCTCACGGTCGATGACACCGGGCTGGTGACGATCGCCGCCGTGGGCGGCGAGGCGATGGAGCGCGCCCGTCAGATGGTGCAGGCGCTGACGGCGGAGCCCGTCGTCGGGGAGACGTACGAAGGAACGGTCAAGAGCACGACGCCGTTCGGCGCGTTCATCGAGATCCTCCCCGGCACCGAGGCGCTGCTCCACATCTCCGAGATGCGCTGGGGCCGCACCGACAAGACCGAGGACGTCGTCAAGCGGGGCGACCGGGTCCGGGTGAAGCTGATCGACCGGGACGAGCGCGGACGGCTGCGGCTCTCGATGAAAGCCCTTCAGCCGAAGCCGGAAGGGTACGACGAAGGCAACGGCAGCCGACAACCTGCCGAGCGTGCCGCCGGCGGCGGAGGCGAGGGCGACGGCGAGGACCGCGACGAGGGCCATGCGCGGCGCGGCGGTGGAACGCGGGCCCGTTCCCCACGCGCGTCGTCCCGCCGGCGCGAGTGACCCTGGACGGCGGCGCCGCTCCACGCGGCGCCACCGGCGGACGCGCTGCCGGGGCGGGCCAGGCGCCCACCCGGCGGATCGCCCCTGCGCCGCGCCTGACGGCGCCTACCCAGGACGGCACGAGTCTCCGGTCCACCACACTCTCGAACGGCCTGGTCGTCATCTCCGAGCACATGGCGGGGGTGCGGTCGGTCGCGCTCGGGGCGTGGATTCGGGCCGCGTCGATCCACGAGCCGCCGGCCGTGATGGGTGTGTCGCACCTGCTCGAGCACATGGTCTTCAAGGGGACGGCGCGCCGGAGCGCCCGGGAGATCGCCCTCGCGCTCGAGACGCTCGGCGGCTCGCTCGACGCGTACACCGCCCGCGAGCACACCGCCTACCAGGCCCGGGTGCTCGACACCCACCTGCGCGAGGCGGCCGACGTCCTCGCTGACTTGGTCTATCGCCCGTCGCTCCGCCACGCCGACCTTCAGCTCGAGCGGAAGGTCGTCCTCGAGGAGATCAGCACCGTCGAGGACACGCCGGACGACCTGGTCTTCGAGCTGCACAACGAGGCGCTCTGGGGGACCCACCCCTACGGCTACTCGATCCTCGGCACGCGCGAGACGGTCTCGCGGCTCGGCGTCGCCGACCTGCGCGCGCTGCACGAGCGAGCGTATCACCCCGCCCAGACGGTCGTCGCGGCGGCCGGGAACGTCGAGCACGACCAGTTGCTCGAGGTGCTCGAGGAGACCGGGTGGTCCGCGCTCCAGCGGGGCCCCGATCGGCGGCTCGAGTCGCCGCCGCCCGTCCCGAGCCCGCCGGTCGTCCGGCACGTCGAGCGCGAGGGCGCCCAGACGCACGTCGTCTTCGGTTCGGCCGCCGTCCCGCACGGCGACCGCCGGCGTTACCCGCTCGCCCTCGTGAGCACGGTCCTGGGTGGCGGCATGAGCTCCCGGCTCTTCCAGCGCGTGCGCGAGGAGCTGGGGCTCGCCTACGCCATCTACACCTTCCAGTCCTTCCACGCCGACACGGGGTCGCACGGCGTCTACGTGGGGACGGCGCCCGAGACGGCGGCCGACGCCGTCGACGCCATCCGCGACGAGCTGGCGCGCGTGGCCGCCGATGGCCTCTCGCCGGAGGAGATCGAGTCCGGCAAGAATCAGCTCAAGGGTCAGGTGACGCTCTCGCTCGAGAGCGTCACCTCGCGGATGTATCGCGCCGCCGCCGTGGAGCTGTACGGGGAGCCCTTTCGGCCCCTCGACGTCGTGCTTGCCGAGATCGACCAGGTCGACGAAGATGTCGTCCTCGCGGTCTGCCGCGAGTTCTTTCCGCCCGAGCGCCAGACGATGCTCACCCTCGGGCCGGCCGCTCACTGACCCAGCACGCCCCTCTCACACTACGGGATCCACATCACGGCCATGAACATCGGCGTACCGAAGGAGATCAAGACCAACGAGAACCGGATCGCGCTCGTGCCTGCCGGCGCCGAGGCGCTGGTGGCGGCGGGCCACACGGTCACCATCGAGCGTGGGGCGGGCGAGGGGAGCGGCTTCGCCGACGAGACGTATACGCGGGTTGGCGCCTGCATCGCGCCCACGGCCGACGCCGTCTGGCGGGACGCCGAGATGATCCTCAAGGTGAAGGAGCCGATCGAGCCGGAGTGGAGCCGCATCCGCAAAGGGCAGGTGCTGTTCACGTACTTTCACTTCGCGGCCAGCGAGCCGCTCACCCGGGCGCACCTCGAGAGCGGCGCCGTCTGCATCGCCTACGAGACGGTGGAGCTCCCGTCCCGGGAGCTTCCGCTGCTCACCCCGATGTCGGAGGTGGCGGGGCGCATGGCCGTCCAGGAGGGGGCCAAGTACCTCGAGAAGCTGTACGGTGGGCGCGGCGTGCTGCTGGGCGGCGTGCCCGGGGTCGCCCCGGCCAAGGTGATCGTGCTCGGCGGCGGCATCGTCGGCATCAACGCGGCGAAGATGGCCGCCGGTCTCGGCGCCGCCGTGGTGGTGCTCGACATCTCGCTCGAGCGGCTCCGCTACCTGTCGGACGTCATGCCGCCCAACGTCACCCTCATCCACTCCAACCGGCACAACATCCTCGAGCAGCTCTCGACCGCCGACCTCGTCGTCGGAGCGGTGCTCGTGACGGGCGCCAAGGCGCCGCGGCTCGTCCGCCGCGAGGACCTGCGCCTGATGCGCCCGGGGTCCGTGATCGTCGATGTGGCGATCGACCAGGGTGGGTGCGTGGAGACGATTCACGCGACCACGCACGAGAACCCGACGTACGTGGTCGACGGGGTGATCCACTACGGCGTCGCCAACATGCCCGGAGGGGTACCGCGCACGTCGACCCTGGCGCTCACCAACGCCACCTTCCCCTACGCGCTCCAGCTCGCGAACAAGGGATGGAAGCGCGCGCTCGCCGAGCAGCCGGCGCTCCTCCGGGGACTCAACATCGTCGATGGGCACGTGACCTACCCGGGCGTCGCCGAGGCGTTCGGCCTCCCCTTCGAGGAGCCGAGGAAGTTTGTGGCCTAGGTCACGCCAGGGCTCGCGGCGATCGATCTCGGTCGCGACGATGTGGGCCTGTATCAAAGCAATGCCTTGATCGTCATCGGGGCGCGGGCTAGCTTACCGCTCGCACCGCGCCCCCGCGCGCGCGGCATGCCCTGTTTGCCATAGACGCTCCTCCGACCGGCGTGCGGCCGCCGGCTCCGGCGCTTGGACGCGAGACCATAGACGTGATGCGTTGGCCTTTCCTCAAGACGGGATCGCGGTCCCTCTTTCCCGCGAACGCGATCGCCGTCGATCTCGGCACCGCGAACACGCTCGTCTATGTGAAGGGAGAGGGGATCGTCCTCAACGAGCCCTCCGTCGTCGCGATCGACCGCGAGACGAAGAAGATCAAGGGCGTGGGACTCGAGGCCAAACGCATGCTGGGGCGCACGCCGGACGGCGTGCTCGCGGTCCGGCCGATGAAGGACGGCGTGATCGCCGACTTCGACATCACCGAGAAGATGCTCCGCTACTTCCTGACGCTCATCATCGAGAACCACGTGTTCAAGGTGAAGCCGCGCGTGATCGTCTGCGTGCCGTCGGGGATCACCGAGGTCGAGAAGCGCGCGGTGCGAGACTCGGCCCTCGGGGCAGGGGCCAAGGAGGTCTTCATGGTGGCCGAGCCGATGGCGGCCGCCATCGGGGTCGGCCTGCCGGTCGAGACGCCGACGGGCAACATGGTGATCGACATCGGCGGCGGGACGACCGAGATCGCCGTCATCGCGCTGTCCGGGATCGTGAGCGACACCTCGATCCGCACCGGCGGGGATGAGCTGGACATCTCGATCGTCCAGTTCATGCGCAAGAACTACAACCTGCTGATCGGCGAGCCGACGGCAGAGCTGATCAAGATCCAGATCGGGTCGGCGGCGCCCGTCGGCGAGGAGCGCGAGATGGAGGTCAAGGGTCGTGACCTCGTCTCCGGTATCCCCAAGACCGTCCGCGTGCACTCGGCCGAGATCCGCGAGGCGATCCAGGAACCGATCCAGCAGATCGTCGACGCCGTGCGGCGGGCGCTCGAGATCACGCCCCCCGAGCTCGCCAGCGACATCGTCGATCGAGGGATCGTCATGACGGGCGGCGGCGCCCTGATCCGCGGACTCGACCTGCTCCTCAGCCAGGAAACGAGCCTCCCGATCCACGTGGACGAGGACCCGCTGACATGCGTGGTGCGCGGGACGGGACGGATCCTGGATGACGAGGACAAGTACTGGTCGGTCCTCAGCAGTTGAGCCCTCTGCGCGTGAGCTGATCGGTGGCGCGCGCCGTCGCCAGCGGAACTCGCGCGGACGTCGCCCTCCTGGCGGTCTCCGCCTTTGTTGCATTTGCGGCGCTCGCGTTGCCTGCACACCTCCGCGATCCGCTCGCCGCCACCCTGCGTCGAACGTTCATCGCCCCGCTCGTCACGCTCCAACGGAACGCGGAGCTGGGCCGCACGGCGCTCGTCCGGCACGACGCCGAGACGACGGTGCGCGACAGCGTCGCGCTCCGCGCCCTGCTGGTCCCCGAGCTCGAGGCCGAGAACGACCGCCTGCGGCGCACGCTCGGGCTGGGCCACGCGCTCGGCTGGGGATTCGTTCCGGCCGAAGCGCTCCATAGCCGCGCCCTCGGCGAGGAGTTCACCGTCACGCTGACGCGTGGGTCCCGCTCCGGCGTGCGGCCGTTCGCGCCGGTGGTGGCCGCCGAGGGCCTCGTCGGGATGGTGGAGACGGTGGACCCGACGATGAGCCTCGCGATCATCTGGGCGCACCCGGACTTCCGCGTCAGCGCGATGTCGGCCGACGGCAGCGCCTTCGGGATCGTCAAGGCGCACCTGGGCTCCGTCCCCGAGCGGTACTTGCTGGAGCTGAGCGGCGTGCAGCTCAGCGCGGCGCTGGCGCCGGGCACGCCGATCGTCAGCTCCGGCGTCGGGGGCGTCTACCCGCGCGGCATCCCGGTCGGCAGGATCATCAGCGAGCTCAAGACCTCCGAAGGGTGGGCGCGAACGTACCTCGTCCAGCCGGCGGTCCAGCCATACGATATCTCATCGGTGCTGGTCCTCGAGCCGCGTCGCGTCGTCGCCGGCGTACAGACCGTCTGGGCCGGTGACTCGGCCCGGCACCGCGGCCCCTTGCCCGGCGACTCCGTGCTCCACCGATCCGGGCCGTTCGTCCTGCCGCGGGACACCGTCCCCGACGTGCCGGACGATTCCACCGACAGCGACTCCACCAGCGCCAGCAGGAGCGCCGCGCAGCCGTGAGCCCGATCGGGATCGTTCGCACGGTCATCGCGTTCCTGCTGCTCGTCGTGTTGCACTTCTCCGTGCGACCGCTCCTCGGCTGGCACGCCGAGATCGACTTCCTGCTGATCGCGCTGCTGCTGGTGGCCGTGCGGGTGCGGCCCGGGACCGCGGCGGTGCTGGGGTGTGTGCTCGGGCTCCTGGCCGACTCGCTCACGCCCGGCGCGTTCGGGGCGGGCGCGCTCGGGATGAGCGGCGTCGCGTTCGCGGCGTCGTGGCTCAAGGCGGCGTTCTTCGCCGACAACCTGGCGCTGAACGGGTTCTTCTTCTTCGCCGGACGCTGGGCGTACGCGATCGTGTACGTGCTCGCGGAGCACCAGCGGCATGGCGTCGAGCTGGCCCAGGAGGTCTTCGTCTGGGCGCCGCTCTCGGCCGCCGCGACGGCGGGCGCCGGCATTGTCCTGCTCGTCCTGATGCGGCCGCTCCTCGAGCCGTCCGGCGCGTAACCCGACCAGCGGGACGAGCGGGTGAGCTTTCATCCCAACGACGTCGCGCGGCGCGGCCAGGTCGCGACGATGGGCCTCGCCGCCGCGTTCGTGCTCCTGCTGGGCGCGTTCTTCCGGACCCAGGTCCTGGAGAACTCGCAGTACGTGCTCCAGAGCGAGACCAACCGGCTGCGGGAAGTCCCGCTGCCCGCGCCGCGCGCGATCATCTACGACCGGAATGGCCGGGTCATCGCCGAGAACGTCCCGGGCTACTCGGTGTCGGTGCTGGCTCCGACCGCCGATTCCCTCCGCGCCATGCTGCGGCGCCTCGGGGAGACGATCCCGCTCTCGGCCGATCAGATCGAGCTCGCCGTTCGCCGCTACCGCCGCGCCCCCAATCGCCCGACCGCCATCCTGGCCGACGCGTCGTTCGACATCGTCTCGGTGCTCGAGGAGCATCGGGTCGAGTTCCCCGGCCTGATCATCCAGTCGGCACCCAAGCGCCACTACCCCGACGGCGCGGCCGTGGCGTCGTTCGTCGGGTACACGGGCGAGATCACCGAGGCGGAGCTCGCCTCGCGGGCCTACCGCGGCTACAAGGCCGGCCAACAGGTCGGGAAGGGCGGCCTCGAGAAGGAGTACGAGAGTCGACTCCGCGGGCGTGAGGGGACGCGGTTCGTCGAAGTCGACGCCCGCGGCCGCGTCGTGCGCGACGCCGGCGCCCGGGCGGACATCCTCCCCGAATCACCGGCCCCGCTCTACACCAACATCGATCTCGATCTCCAGCGGCTCGTCGTCTCGCTGTTCGGCGACACGCTCCAGGGCGGCGCGATCGCGCTCGACCCGGAGACGGGCGACGTCCTGGCCCTCCACAGCGCACCGACCTTCGACCCCAATCGGTTCATCGGTGGGATCCCGGCCGACTACTGGCGTGCCCTGACGACCGACCCTCGGCGGCCGTTGTACAACAAGGTCATCCAGGCGCGTTACCCCCCGGGTTCGACGTGGAAGCTGGCGACGGCGACCTACGCGCTCGAGAACGGGATCGCGACCCTCGACGACATGATGCCGGTGCCGTGCACGGGCGGATTCCAGTTCGGCAACCGGTACTTCCATTGCTGGGACCCGCATGGTCATGGGAACATCACGCTCGCGCGCGCCATCGAGGTGTCGTGCGACGTCTACTTCTACCAGCTCGGGCTCAAGATCGGGATCGAGCGGCTGGTGGGCGGTGGGGTCGCGCTCGGCTTCCGGGAACGCACGGGCATCGATCTCCCCAACGAGTCGGCGCCGCTCTTCCCGTATTCGGTCAACTACTACAACAAGCGGTTCGGCCCGCGTGGCTGGAACACCTCCGTGGTGCTCAATCTCGCCATCGGGCAGGGGGAGAACGCGCAGACGGTCGCCAGCATGGCGCGCTTCTACACCGCCCTCGCCACCGACGGCGAGGAGGCGCGGCCGACGATCGTGCGCCGGCAGGAGCCCGTCCGGGCCCGCGTCTTCCAGCTCAGCGACACTCAGATGGATGGGTTGCGCCGGGCGCTGACCGGCGTCCTCACGCGCGGAACGGCCGCGGGCGAGCAGGTCCACGGGCTCGCGATCGCCGGGAAGACCGGCTCCGCCCAGAATCCCGACGACCCCACCAAGACGCACGCCTGGTTCGTCGGCTTTGCGCCGGCCGATCACCCGAAGATCGTCGTCGCCGTGATGCTCGAGTTCGGCGGGCACGGCGGCCACGCTGCCCGACTCGCGAGCGCCATCATCGCCCACTACCTCAAGGTCACGCCACAGGCGACGGTCATGCCGCCGACGGAGGGTTGAGTGCAGCGCAAGGTCATCGCTGACTTTCCGCTCGTGGCGCTCGCGCTCCTGCTGTCGGTCTTCGGCATCCTCATGGTCTACTCGGCCGGGCAGACCGACGTCCCCACCGTCGTCGCCCGGCTGTACCGGTCGCAGATCGTCTGGCTCGCCGTGTCGGTCGTGGCGGCCTATCTGACGACGCGCGCCTCGGTCCGGTTCTTCGAGTGGGCGGCGTGGCCGTCCTACCTCGCCACGCTCGTCGTGCTCGCGTCGCTCTTCGTGCTGGGGAGCGGCGCGGGTGACGCGGCGAGCTCGAAGAGCTGGCTCACGATCGGCGGCCACCGCATCGGGCAGCCGTCGGAGCTGGCGAAGATCACGGTCGTGCTGATGCTGGCCCGCGTGCTGGCGAGCACGCGCGAGACGCCCAAGCTGCTCGTCGACCTCTGGCGGCCGGTGCTCGTCGTCGGGGTGCCGATCATGCTGATCCTTGCCGCCGGGGATCTCGGCAGTTGCATCGTCTTCGTCGGGATCCTGTTCGCGATGCTGTTCTGGGTGGGCGTGCCGACGCTGACGCTCGTCCTGCTGGCGAGTCCGATCGTGAGCCTGGTGACGGCGTCGATCACCTGGCTCTGGGGTGCCTGGTTCTTCCTGCTCATCGTGCTCGTCTGGCGCTACCGCCCGTATCTCGTCGAGGGGATCTCGGTGGTGCTGGCGAACGTCTGCATGGGCATCATCGCGCCGATCATCTGGGAGCGAAAGCTCAAGCCGTACCAGCGCCAGCGGCTCCTGGTCTTTCTCGACCCGTCGAGCGACCCGCGCGCCTCGGGGTATCACGTGATCCAGTCGCAGGTGGCGATCGGGTCGGGTGGCTGGCTGGGGAAGGGGTTCACGATGGGGACGCAGAAACGCCTCGCCTTCCTCCCGGCCCAGCACACGGATTTCATCTTCTCCGTCGTCGGCGAGGAGCTCGGGTTCATCGGGGTGACGGTCGCGCTGACGCTCTTCATGATCCTCTTCGTGCGGGCGATCCGGATCGCCACCCGGGCCAACGACACCTTCAGCAGCCTGGTCGCGTTCGGGCTCGCCGCCAGTTGGTTCGTGCACGTCGGCGAGAACGTGGGCATGACGCTGAACCTGATGCCGATCACCGGCATCCCGCTCCCGTTCTTCAGCTACGGCGGGTCGTTCATGCTCGCCTGCTGGCTCGCGGTCGGCATCCTCGTCCGGATCTCCGGGGAAGGACGGGGGCGGGCCGACACCCTGGCGATCTGAGCGCCGGCCGGGCACATTTCGGGGAATGTCTTGGTGGCGAAAGGACAAGAAGCCGCGCCGCCCCCGCCGCGAAAGCGTCGAACGGCTGGAGATCCCCCCCGACGTCTGGGAGAAGTGCGAGGCCTGCGGGCATACCGACCTGCGGGACAAGTTCGCGCGCAACCTGAACGTCTGCCCGGCGTGCGACTACCACCGCCGCATCCGGGCCCGCGAGTACGTCAGCATCATGCTCGACGAGGGGAGCGGCAAGGAGCTGGAAGTCGGGCTCCGGTCGGCGGACCCGCTGGGCTTCCCCGAGTACACCCAGCGCCTGAAAAAGGCGTCGGCAGCGGCGGGCGACCAGGACGCGATGATCGCCGTCACCGGCACCCTTGGCGACATGCCGGTCAACATCGGCGTCATGGACTTCGGGTTCATGGGCGGATCCATGGGCTCGGTGGTCGGGGAAAAGATCGCCCGGCTCGGTCAGCGGTCGCTGGAGCGGAAGTACCCGCTGGTGCTGATCTCGGCGTCCGGCGGCGCGCGCATGCAGGAGGGGGTGCTCTCCCTCATGCAGATGGCCAAGGCGTCGGCGATGCTGTCGCAACTGGGCGAGCGGCGCGTCCCCTACGTCTCGATCCTCACCAACCCGACGACCGGAGGGGTGAGCGCCAGCTACGCCATGCTCGGTGACGCGATCCTCGCCGAGCCGGGGGCGGTGATCGGGTTCGCCGGCCCGCGGGTGATCAAGCAGACGATCGGGCAGGATCTGCCCGAGGGGTTCCAGACCGCGGAGTTCCTGCTGGAGCACGGCATGCTGGACGACGTCGTGCACCGCCGCGACCTCAAGAAGGCGGTGGGGCAGCTGCTGCGGCACATGAGCGGCAAGCCGGCGCTCACGGGGTGGACGTCGCCCTGAGCGCGACCGCGCTCGGCGGCGGCGCTCCGGTGGCGCTGACGGCATCCTCCGCCTACCGGGAGGCGCTCGACTACCTCTTCGTCCGCACGACCGGCAAGTGGCGGCTCGGACTCGAGCGGATGGAGCGCCTGCTGGACGCGATCGGGCGCCCACATGCCGACCTCCGCGCCTTCCACGTCGGAGGGACGAACGGCAAGGGGAGCGTCTGCGCGACGCTCGATGCGCTCCTGCGCGGTCGGCCGGAGGGATGGCACGTGGGGGTGTACAGCTCCCCACACCTGGTGGACTTCCGCGAGCGGATCCGGATCGACGGCGTGCCGATCACCGAGGAGGCCGTCGTGGACTGGATCGCCCGGCGCGCCGAGCTCGTCGAGCGCGGGCATGCGACGTTCTTCGAGGCGACGACGGCGATGGCCTTCGAGTGGTTCGCGGAGGCAGGCGTGGACGTCGCGATCATCGAAGTCGGCCTCGGCGGGCGCCTGGACGCCACCAACGTCGTGCGCCCGCTCGCCGCCGGGATTGCCTCGATCGGCATCGACCACGTCGAGTACCTGGGGCACACGCGCGAGGCGATCGCGGCCGAGAAGGCCGGGATCTTCAAGGCCGGACGGTCGGCGGTCATCGGCGAGCGGGATCACACGATCGCGATGCTGCTCGCCCGGCTCGCCCACGACGCCGGCGCCTCGCCGGTGCGGCTCGTGACCGAGGAGTACGTGACCTCCGATGTCCGTGTCGGCGGGAGTCCGAGCGACGGGCGTGGGGGCACCTCGTTCACCCTGACCGGCTCGACTGGCACGGCACGGCTGTGGACGCCGCTCGCCGGGACGCACCAGGCGGCCAACACGGCGCTCGCGCTCGCGATGCTCGACTCGGCGGGTGCGCCCTATGCCCTGCCGCTCGGCGACGCCGCCGCGGCGCTCGAGCGGGTCCGCCTCCCGGGACGCTTCCAACGACACGGGCGCTACATCTTCGATGTCGCCCACAACCCCGACGGCGCGGCCGTGCTGGCGGAGACGCTGCGGGCGGTCCGGCCCCCGGGTCCCGTGGTCGCGCTGCTCACGGTCCTCGCCGACAAGGACTGGCGTGGGATCATCGACCGGCTCGCTCCCGAGGTCTCCCACCTGGTCCTGACCACGGCCCCGACCGCGCCGGCCGGCCGCGAGTGGGATCCGGCCACCGCCGCGCACTACGTCGCCGAGCGTGGATGGTCGGCCGATGTCGTCCTCGACTTCGACGCCGCGCTCGCGCGCGCGGCCGCGGAAGGCGCGACGGTGCTCATCACCGGGTCCTTCCACACCGTGGGCGACGCGATGGCGCGCTTGCAGCTGTCTCCGCTCGCCGGGTAAGTTCCACAATGTCGACCGGAGCGCTCCCCGGGTTTCGCGATTTCTATCCGCAGGAGTTTGCCGAACGCGCGCACATCGCGCGCGTCTGGCGCGATGTGGCGCGCCGATACGCGTTCGTCGAGTACGATGGTCCGCCGCTCGAGCCCACCGAGCTGTACACGAAGAAGAGCGGCGAGGAGATCGTCGGCCAGCTCTACAACTTCACCGACAAGGGTGGTCGGGCGGTCGCGCTCCGGCCCGAGATGACCCCGACGCTGGCGCGGATGGTCGCTGCCCGCGCGTCGGCCCTGCGAAAGCCCGTCCGGTGGTTCTCCATCCCCCAGCTCTTTCGCTACGAGCGGCAGCAGCGGGGGCGGCTGCGCGAGCACTTCCAGCTCAATGTCGACATCGTGGGGGAACGCGATGTCTCGGCGGATGCGGAGCTCGTCGCCTGCGCCGCCGACATGGTGCGCACCTTCGGGCTCGGGCCCGACGACTTCGTCGTCCGATTCTCCGACCGCCGGGTCCTGAACGCCTTCCTCGCCGACCTCGGGGTCGCGCAGGGCACGGTGCCGGCCGTCTACGCGGTCCTCGACAAGCTCGATCGGCAGCCGGCGGCGGTCTCGGTCGATCGGCTCACCACGGCCGGGCTGTCCCCCGACGCCGCCCGGGACCTGATCGCGCGCGTGCACGCCAGCAAAGGTCGGGGACCACTGGGCGCGCTCGGACCCGCCGCGAGCGCGGCGTCGGTCGAGGCGTGGGAGACGGTCGAGCGGTACCAGACATCGGTCGCCGCCCTGCTGGGCGGCGCGGCCGGCGATTGGCTCGAGTTCGACCTCTCGATCGTGCGTGGACTCGCGTACTATACGGGCATCGTCTTCGAGATCTTCGACCGGGGCCGCGAACTGCGGGCCGTGTGCGGTGGCGGGCGATACGACGGACTGCTGGGGGCGATCGGTGGGGTCGACCTCCCGGCGCTGGGGTTCGGCATGGGAGATGTCGTGCTCGGGGAGCTGCTCCGGGCACGAGGGCTGCTCGCGCACGGGGCGCCGATGCTCGACTTCTGGGTCGCCGCCGACGACCCATCGCTCGTGCCCGAGGTGATGGCGCTCGCCCGCGAGCTGCGCGCACGGGGACGAAGCGTGGAGTACGCCCTCAGGCCGCAAGCGTTGGCGCGCCAGCTCAAGGCGGCGGCCGCGGCCGGAGCGCGCTACATCGTCATCGCGCGGCCGGCAGCGGTGGAAGCGGGCGAGGCGACCATCCGCGCCCTGGACGACGGGTCGGAGGAGACGGTGAAGATCGAGGAGTGGTTGGCCGGGATGGGCCGACCCGAGACATCAACGGGACGCCATGGCTGACGAGCAGAAGCTGACCACGCGCGCCGAGGACTTCAGCGCCTGGTACAACGAGGTGGTGCTGCGGGCGGCGCTGGCCGACTACAGCCCGGTGCGTGGGTGCATGGTCATCCGCCCGAACGGCTACGGCATCTGGGAGCGCATGCAACGCGCGCTCGATGACATGTTCAAGGCGACCGGTGTCCGAAACGCCTACTTCCCCCTGTTCATCCCGGAGAGCTTCCTCAGTCGCGAAGCCGAGCACGTCGAGGGCTTCGCGCCGGAGACCGCGGTCGTCACCCACGGCGGCGGAAAGAAGCTGGACGAGCCGCTGGTCGTGCGGCCCACGTCGGAGACGATCATCTACGCGATGTTCGCGAAGTGGGTGCAGAGCTACCGCGACCTGCCGCTCCTCATCAACCAGTGGGCGAATGTCGTCCGGTGGGAGATGCGCACACGGCTCTTCCTGCGCACGCTCGAGTTCCTGTGGCAGGAGGGGCACACGGCGCACGCCACCCACGACGAGGCGGAGGCCGAAGCCCGGCTCATCCTCGGCGTGTACCGCCGATTCATGGAAGAGTGGATGGCGATGCCGGTCATCACCGGGCTCAAGACGGAGTCGGAGAAGTTCGCGGGCGCGCTCAGGACCTATGCCTGCGAAGCGATGATGCAGGACAACAAAGCGCTCCAGGCGGGTACGTCGCACAATCTCGGGCAGAACTTCGCGCGGGCCTTCGACGTCACCTTCCAGACCGAGGCGGCGGGGAGTGGGGGCGCGGGGGGCGGGGCCGGCACGGACTATGTCTGGAACACCAGCTGGGGGGTGTCGACGCGCATGATCGGCGGGCTCGTGATGACGCACGGGGACGATGTCGGGATACGGATCCCTCCCCGCCTCGCGCCCACGGAGCTGGTGATCGTGCCGATCTACCGCAACGACGAGCAGCGCGCCCAGGTGCTGGAGGCGGCCGACCGCGTTCGCGACGACCTCGCGAGCGGGGCGGCGGCGATTCGCGCCCAGGTCGACCGCCGGGACAACATGACCCCGGGCGCCAAGTACTTCGACTGGGAGCTCCAGGGCGTGCCGCTGCGCATGGAGCTGGGCCCTCGGGACCTCGACAAGCAGCAGGGGGTCCTCGTCCGCCGGGACACGCGCGAGAAGCAACCGGTCGCGCTCGCGCAGGCGGCCGGCACCGCCCGGACGCTGCTCGACACCATCCAGCGCGACATGCACGCCGCGGCTCTCGCACGCCGCGAGGCGAACAGCGTCCGCGGGCCGATCACGGCCGCGCGCTTTCGTGAGATCATGGATGGAGAGGGCGCCTTCGTCTACGCCGGCTGGTGCGGGTCGGCCGCGTGCGAGGCGAGGATCAAGGAAGAGACCAAGGCGACCATTCGGGTGCTCCCGGACCCGGAGTTCCGCTCGGCCGACCCTCCGCAGAGCTGCCTCGCGTGCGGGGAACGGGCGACCGCGGAGGCGCTGTGGGCCAAGGCGTACTGAGTCCGGCCTTCACCCGCGAGGGCGACGTCGTCTGCTGCGAGGGTGTCTCCCTCCCGCGGCTCGCCGATGCGGTCGGGACTCCGGCCTACGTCTACAGCGCCTCGGCGATCCGGACGCAGTACCGCACGCTCGCCGATGCCCTCGGCCGCGTGCCGCACCGGATTCACTACAGCGTCAAGGCGAACGGCAATCTCGCCATCCTGCGACTCCTGCGTGAGCTGGGCGCCGGGGTCGACATCGTGTCCGGGGGGGAGCTGTACCGCGCCCGTCGGGCCGGGTACCAGGGGCCGGAGATCGTCTTCAGCGGCGTCGGCAAGACGGGCGGCGAGATCGCGGACGCGCTCCGCGCCGGTGTGCGGCTCATCAACGTGGAGTCGGAGTCGGAGCTGGCCGTCGTCGAGGCCGAAGCGGCACGCCTCGGCGTGCAGGCGCCGATCGCGCTCCGGGTCAACCCGGAGATCGAGGTGTCGAGCCCGCACGCGTACATCAAGACGGGCGAGCGCGGGACGAAGTTCGGGATCGGGTATGACCAGGCGCGCCAGGTGGCGCTCCGGTCGCGGGGCCTGCCGCACCTGCGACTGCTCGGACTCGACATGCACCTGGGCTCCCAGATCCCGGACGTCGCGCCGTACGTCGCGGCGCTGGCCCGGCTGCTGGAGCTGTACCGGCACCTCGTCGCCGACGGGTTCAGGGACCTCCGGTACCTGGACGTCGGTGGCGGCCTCGCGGTGTCGTACGACGGCGAGCGAGCCGCCGACGCGGCCGCCTTTGGCGCGATGGTGTCCGACGCGGTCGAGCCGACGGGGCTCACGCTGATCGTGGAGCCCGGCCGATACATCGTCGGCAACGCCGGCGTGCTCGTGACGCGCGTGCTCTATCGCAAGCAGACCGGCGGGAAGACGTACGTGATCACCGACGCCGGGATGACCGACTTCCTGCGGCCGTCCCATTACAGTGCCTATCATCGGATCGAGTCGGCGGCGCGTGCCCCCGTGTGGGCGCGATCGACGGTCGATGTGGTCGGTCCGGTCTGCGAGAGCGGGGATTTCTTTGCGGTCGACCGCGAGCTCACGGACGTGGCGGCGGGCGACCTCCTGGTCATCTATTCGGCGGGGGCATACGGCTTCGTCATGGCCTCGAACTACAACGCCCGGCCGCGGCCCGCCGAGGTACTGGTGGAGGGCGGCCGCTTCGCCGTCGTGAGCGAGCGGGAGACGTACGATGATCTCGTCCGGCACGAGCCATCGACGCTCGCCTGGAGGGATGGCTGATGCGGGTCGGGTTGATCGCGGATACCCACGATCGCGTGCCCGCGGTCGCCGAGCTGTTGCGCCGGATGGCGGCGGCCGATGTCGGCCTCGTGCTGCACGCCGGAGACTACTGCTCCCCGTTCGCGCTCGCTCCCTTTCGCGACCTCAACCTCGCGCTCGCGGGCGTGTTCGGCCACAACGACGGCGACCGTGAGGGGATCAAGGCCTACGCCGCTGGCGGGGCGGTCGGTGGGGAGCTGTACGAGTCGCCGCACAGCGTCGAGCTGGATGGCCGCCGAGTGCTCATCGTGCACGAGCTGAGCGAGGTCGCGGTGCGCTCGATCGAGCATCACGCCGTGGTGGTACATGGATACACGCACCGCCGCGAGGTGCGCACGCGCGGCGATGCCCTCATCGTCAACCCGGGCGAGGCCTGCGGATGGCTGCACGGCACGCCCATGGCCGCGGTCCTCGACCTCGAGACGATGCGCGTCGAGGCGATCGAGCTGACCGGCCCCGAATGGCAGGAGCCACGATAGCGTGTCCAGCCGGATCCTGATCCTCGACTATGGCTCGCAGTGGACACAGTTGATCGCGCGCCGAGTGCGCGAGGCACGCGTCTACTCCGAGATCCACCCGCCGACGCGCTCGATCGAGTGGGTGCGCGACTGGCAGCCGACCGGCATCGTGCTCAGCGGCGGGCCGGCCTCGGTCTACGGCGAGGACGTACCGACGGCCGACCCGGCGCTGCTCGCCATCGCGCCGGTGCTCGGGATCTGCTACGGAATGAATCTCATCGCCCACCTCTCGGGCGGCGCCGTCGTGCCGAGCGAGCGGCGGGAGTACGGCCGGGCCGCGCTCCAGATCGATGACCCGACGGGAATCTTCGCCGGCTTCGCACGGGGTGAGCGGATCACCGTCTGGATGAACCACGGCGATCAGGTGCGGACGCTCCCGCCGCACTATCGCCTGATGGGCGAGAGCGGCAACTCCCCGATCGCGGCCATCCGCCACGAGTCGAAGCCGATCTACGGCGTGCAGTTCCACCCCGAGGTCGCGCACACACCCCGCGGCGCCGACATCATCGCCAACTTCCTGTTCACCGTCTGTCGCGCCGAGCCGGCGTGGACGACGGGGCGTTCATCGAGGGACACGTCGCCGACATCGCGCGACGGGTCGGCGAGGCGCGGGTGATTGCCGGCCTCTCCGGCGGCGTCGACTCGGCGGTGGCGGCGGCGCTCGTACATCGGGCCGTCGGAGATCGGCTGACCTGCATCTTCGTCGATACCGGGCTCCTCCGTCACGGCGAACGGGAGCAGGTCGAGCGCACCTTTCGCCGGCACCTCGAGATCCCGCTGGTGACGGTGGACGCCGAAGCGCGGTTCCTGGATGCCCTCGAGGGGGTCGACGATCCGGAGCAGAAGCGGCGCATCATCGGCCACACCTTCATCGACGTCTTCGAGGAGGCGGCGCGGGAGGTGGAGCGCGCGCCGGGCGCGCCGGTCGAGTATCTCGTCCAGGGGACGCTCTACCCGGACGTGATCGAGTCGGTCTCGCCGCGCGGCGGCCCCTCGGTGACGATCAAGACCCACCACAACGTCGGGGGCCTCAAGCCCGGGATGCGGTTCGCGCTCGTCGAGCCGCTCCGCGAGCTGTTCAAGGACGAGGTGCGGCACGTCGGCCGCGAGCTCGGCCTGCCGGAGGAGATGGTCGGCCGCCACCCGTTCCCCGGTCCGGGGCTCGCGATCCGCGTCCTGGGCCCGGTCTCGCGGCCCGTGCTTCAGCGCCTGCGGCACGCCGATGCGATCTACCTGGACGAGATCCGCGAGGCCGGCCTGTACGCCGACATCTGGCAGGCCTTCTGTGTGTTCCTGCCGGTGCGCAGCGTCGGCGTCATGGGTGAGTTTCGCACCTACGACAACGTGATCGCACTCCGCGCGGTGACGAGCACGGACGGCATGACAGCCGACTGGTTCCCGTTCCCGCACGACGTGCTGGCCCGCATCGCCACGCGCATCATCAACGAGGTCGCGGGCGTGAACCGTGTCGTCTACGACGTGAGCTCCAAGCCGCCGGCAACGATCGAGTGGGAATGATGTTGGCCCTTCCGAGCGTATCCCACAGCGTCCCGTAAACCTCAATAACGCGCTGACATACAAATGGAATCGTCCGGGGACGTTGGGGGACTATCGGCCGGCAGAGCACCACCCCCAGCTCTGGGGGCTGAGACCGGACAAGATCGATCCGGCTGTTGCGGTGCCGCCTTGGCCCAAATTCCTGCGTGGCTGCATCGCCGATCGGGAAAACCTCGACCGCGAAACCCAGGGAGCGGCGATTGCCGACGTCGAATATGACGCACGTTGATCGTGCAACCGTTCGCGCAATGCAAGCCCACGATGCTGCCGAGGTCGTTGCGATGGCGCGCGAGCTGGCGGGCGTGGTCGGCGACCCAACGCCCGCAGTCTCGGAATCCGACCTCATCAGAGATGGTTTCGGACCCGAACGATGGTTCGACTGCCTGATTGCGGAAATTCCGAACCAGCTGGTTGGCTACGCGCTCATGTCCAGAGCCTTCGAAGCGCACACCGGAAAGAAACGCCTCTGGCTTGGGGACCTTTACGTTCGGCCGGCCGCGCGCCGCAGCGGTGCGGGGAGGGCTCTGATGACGACAATTGCGCGTCACGCGCTCCATCTTGGCTGTCACGCCGTTTATTGGGAGCTTTGGCGAATGAATGTGGCGGGCGCCGCTTTCTATCGGAAGCTCATGGCTGAGGAGGCGACCGACCTCGCAGTGATGTGCCTGGATAAGGAAAATCTTGCTGCGATCGCCGCTGGACATTCGCCGTCGATGTAGCAACGGGCTCGTGTCCTGCCTGCCTAAACCAGGCCATCCCGTTATCCGAAATTCGGCTCCAGGCCGCACCCGACGTCACGATGGCGGGGACTGTCACCCCGGACCTTGTTCGTGCGGTCACCGCGGGTCGGTTGTCAAATCCCTATTCGATCCAAAAGCGCCGCAATATGAGCCGTCGGCGATGGCGCTAAGCGGATGCAATTCGCAGCCGCGACCGGGCCCGATGTGCGGACGCCTTTGCGCGGTTGCCGCACACCGGCATGCTGCGACCAGCGCCGCGCGTGGCCCTTGCTCACATCGTGGAACCACAATGTGCAGGTCGGGCCTCCGCATTTGCGGACGAGCGTGAAGTCCTTACGGCAGATGAGGTCACCCATCGCCTCCGCGATCGGCAGCGGCAGCGCTTCAGGCGTTCGCCAGTGGCGCATGTGTCGCCCGGGCATGACGGTCTTTTCGGGACCTCGCAGTTCGCCCGGTCGCAGCGCTCGGGTCAGAAAAAAATCGGTGCCCGCGGTGCCCGGGGCGCGAGGGATGCCCGCTACACGCCCTTCTCCGCCAGCAGCGCCATGAACTCCTTGGGCTCATGGAGCTGGAGCAGGCGCTGCGGCACGTCCGGCTCCTTGCTGAACTGCGCGATTTTCCCGAGGACGGGGAGATACTGGTTGGAGACCTCGAGCGGCGGCGCGACGATGAGGAAGAAGAAGTAGACCGGCTTCTCGTCGATCGCCTTGAAGTCGACCCCGGTGGACTTCCGCCCGAACGCGACGCGCAGCTTGTTGACCACGAGCGAGCGGCAGTGCGGGATCGCGATCCCGCGGCCGATGCCGGTCGAGCCCAGATTCTCGCGTCGCTTCAGCATCTTGAACAGCATGCCGTCCGATTTGTCGTCGAGCGTGAGGAGCCCGATGAGCTCCCGCAGAATCTCGTCCTTGGTCGAGCCGTCCAACTCCAGCTTGATCGCGTCTTCCGAGAAGAACTCGCGTAATTCCATGCAGCCTCGCGGATCGTAGGAACGACGGCCGCCCTCGCGAGATGCGGTGGCGGCCGGCGGCGCGAGGGCGAAACTTATGGAGCCCTCCGAGAGCTGTCAAATCGTTGCGTTGCAAGCTTTTCCGGCCGCGGTTAACTTGCAGGTCCATGTCCTTCCCCTATCCGGTCGGGCACCGCGTGCCCCTCTACCTCGCGCCGATGGCCGGCGTGTCGGAGTCACCCTTCCGGCGGCTCTGTCGCGCGTTCGGGGCGGACGTCGTGGTCACCGAGTTCCTCTCGGCCGAAGGCATCCGCCGCGAGAACGCGGCGACGATCGCGAAGCTCCGGTTCGGGGCCGACGAGCGGCCGATCGGGGTCCAGATCTTCGGCGCCGACCCGGCGGCCATGGGCGAGGCCGCGGCGCTCGTGACCGAGGTGTTCGAGCCGGAGTTCATCGACATCAACTTCGGGTGCCCGGTCAAGAAGGTGGTGAAGCGGAACGGGGGGTCCGGGTGCCTCAAGGACCTCGGGCTCGTCCAGGCGGTGATCCGCGCCGTCGCCGCCCACACGCACCTCCCCGTCACGGTCAAGATCCGCAGTGGCTGGAGCGAGGAGATGCGCGATCCGGTCACGATCGCGCTCCGGTGCCAGGATGCCGGTGCCCGTGCCCTCACGCTCCACCCGCGGACGCGGGCGCAGATGTACTCGGGGGCGGCTCGCTGGGACGAGATCGCGGCCGTCGCGCAGGCGCTCGAGATCCCGGTCATCGGGAACGGCGACATCAAGACGGCCGCTGACGCCTTGCGGATGTGGCAGGCGACCGGGTGCGCGGGCGTGATGATCGCGCGCGGGTCGTTCGGCCAGCCGTGGGTCTTCGGCCAGGCGCGCGCGCTCCTCGAGGGGACGCCGATGCCCCCCGCGCCGCCGGTCGCCGAGCGGTTCGCGATCGCCCTCCGCCACGCCCGGATGGCGGCCGACTACGAGCCGGACCGCCGAGGCGCGGCGATCGAGTTCCGCAAGCACCTGGGATGGTACGCCAAGGGGCTTCCGGGCTCGGCCACCCTCCGGCAGCGCCTGCACGCGGTCGAGTCGCTCGACGAAGTGGAGGGGATCTTCGGCGACTATCTGGCGCACGCCGAGCGGTACGCGGCCGCGGAGCGGGCAGCGGACGACGCGGACGACCGGGGGGCGGGCGCCTCGCTGGCGGGGTCGGCGGCAGGCGACGGTTCGCTGTCCGGCGGCGCGCTCGTCGCGGCAGGGCACGCCGGCGCCTGAGCCGGCCGCTGCCGCGCGCGTGCCAGCCGACGCCCGGTGATCCGCGATCAGGCGCTCTCGCTGCTGCGGCTCGTGGCCGCCGGCGAGCTGCCTCCGGAGCGCGCTCTCGCCGCCCTGGCGATCGAGCCGGTGGAGGCGCTCGGCTTCGCCACCATCGATCACCATCGGGCGCTGCGTCAGGGGTACCCGGAGGTGATCTTCGCGCCCGGGAAGACGACCGAGCAGACGGTGGCGATCGCCGAGCGGCTCGCGGCCCACGGGCATGGCTTTCTGGTGACGCGGACCGATGCGGCGCAGCGCTCGGCCCTCGGCGCACGATTCCCCGAGGCCCAGGTCGACGCTGTCGGCCGCGCTGTGTACCTCGCACCGGACCGGCCGCTCCCGGCCGCCGGGCGAGTGCTCGTCGTCACCGCCGGCACGAGTGACGGGCCCGTGGCCCAGGAAGCGGTCGTGACCGCGCGCGCGCTCGGCAACGAGGTGGCGCAGGCGACCGACGTCGGTGTGGCCGGCCTGCACCGGATCCTGTCGCATCGCGAGGCGCTCACGGTCGCCGACGTCGTGATCGTCGTCGCCGGGATGGATGGCGCGTTGCCGTCGGTCGTCGGCGGCCTGGTGGCGGTGCCGGTGATCGCCGTTCCGACGAGCGTCGGCTACGGCGCGAGCTTCGGCGGGGTGGCGGCGCTCCTGGCGATGCTCAACAGTTGCGCCGCCGGCGTAACCGTCGTCAACATCGACAACGGGTTCGGGGCCGCGGTGGCCGCCTCCCGCATCACCCACGCGGCACTCCAATCGTCGCCCTCGTCTCCCTCGCCGCCCTCGCGAGTACCGCCGCCGTAACGGCGGCAGGGACGACCGCCGCCCTCGCGCTCGCCCTGCGGCGCACCCGCGCGCGCCTGCTGCGCGCCGAGCGGAAGAGCGAGACCCTCAGCAGCTTCGTGGCCGACCGCCGTCGCACGCCGGCACGATCGATCCCGACGATCACGCTGGGCCGGGCGGCTGCGCCGGGCGCCGCCCGTGCCGACGCCGCGGCATCCCGGCTCGCGGCGCGCGATCAGGCGGGTGACGGGCTGCTCACCGGCTATCTCAAGGAGGTTCGGGAGCGGCTCGGCGCCGACGAGGCGATCCTCTGGCGGCGGGACGCGCACGGGACCCTGTCGGCGGTGGCGTGGTCGACGGCGCCGGCCGGCGACCGGCCCGAGCTGGCGCAGTCGCGGCTCGACGGGCAGCTCGAGCGCGGCGAGCCGCCGCGCTTCCAGTCCCATCTCTGGATGCCGCGAGTCGAGTGGGCGACCGCCCAGCGCCTCCTCCAGCTCGACCGCCGGACGGCCGACGGCATGCCGTGGGACGACGGCCGGGAGGCCCCGCGCGGCGCCGGCGCGCTCATCTCGTTCGCCGTCGCGCCGGGCGAGGCGGACATGCGGGGATGTTGGGCGCTCAGCCTGTCGGCCGCGGGCCCGCACGGTCTGGCCGGCACCGAGTCGGCGATCCGGGCGGCGGTGGCCCGGGCGGCGGCGCATGCCGCGGCGCTCGCGGGTCTCATGCAGAGCCAGCGGCAGGCGGAGCGGCAGGCGCGGCAGGCCAACGTGCTCGTGAACTCGGCCAAGATGTTCCAGGCGAAGCGGTCGATCGACGGACTGGGCGAGACGGTGTGCCGCGACGCGCTCCAGGTCACGGGCGCGGCGGGGCCGGGCGGGCGGTCCGCGCTCGTCAAGTGGGATGAGGAGCGTCGGACCGGGTTCGTGCAGTGCGTGTCGCCGGGCCACGCCATCGCGACCGGGCAGCCGGTGTCGACGCAGTCCCGGGTCGGCGAGATGTGCGTCGAGGACCAGGCACAGGTCTGGGAGGACGCCCGGGTGCTGGGTCGGAGCGTGCCGGTGTACGGACCGGGAGAGCCGTCGGCGCTTCCGGGGTCGCTGGCGGTCGTTCCGATGAAGCAGGAGGGGCGTGTGGTCGGCGCGATCGTCGTCGAGGGGGGCGAGGCGTACGACATCCAGTGGGGGGATGTCGGCGCGATCCGCACGCTGGCGGCGATCGCCGCGGCGTCGCTCGCCCAGCTCTGGCGGATCGAGCGGGCCAATCTGGCGTCGATCACGGACGAGCTGACGGGACTCTCCAATCGCCGTCACTTCGACCAGCAGTTGCTCCTCCTACTGAGCCGCGCGGACCAGCAGCGGCAACCGCTCTCCCTCATCCTGGCGGACATCGATCACTTCAAGCGCGTGAACGACACGTTCGGCCATGAGGCGGGCGATGCCGTGCTCCAGGCGATCGGCGGCGTGGTGCGGGCGACGGTCCGGAAGGGCGGGGAGGACCTGTGCGCCCGTTACGGAGGCGAGGAGGTCGCGATCCTGCTGCCGGGCGTTGCGGCGGCCGAGGCGGCCGTGGTGGCCGAGCGCCTGCGGCGGTCGGTCGCGGCCGCCGCAGTGACCTACGCGGGCCAGCGGATCCCGATCACGGCATCGTTCGGGGTGGCCTGCTACCCGCAGACGGCCGCCGTCCACGCGGCGCTCTTCCCGGCCGCCGACCGGGCGCTCTATCTGGCCAAGAGCGGAGGCAGAAATCGCGTCAAGGCCGCTGGCGTAACGGCTGGACCGGTGGTCGGTTACAGCTGTGGACCTCGTGCACAGCGTGAGGTCGGCCCCGCTTGACGAACGGCGTGGACCGACTACCTTTCGCGGGGTAGGACGGCGGGACGACATAGGGGGCGAACTAGGCTCGACATGTGTTGTGACGTCGGTGCGGCGTGCCCAGGTCCTCGGGTCCCTGGTTAAACACTCGGGAAAACCACAAAAGCCAACAACAACCTGGCTCTGGCTGCGTAACTTCGGTTGCGCGCCTTGCCGTCGAGGGAGCCCGCCCGGGGCGACCACGGCGGTATCGCAAATCTGGGCTAGCCTGCCGTCGCGTCTTCCGGCGTCGGGCGAAACTCGAGGAGACTCGTCCAGTCGTGGGTTGCTCACTGACCAGCGCCTGGAGACCTCAACCGGTGAGCTACGCACGTAGGCGCATCCACGGATCGACGGCATGGACCGGGGGGCAGTACCCCGCGCCTCCACTGTCAGTGACCACGGATCGGGGCCAGGCCGAGTCAGTCGGCCTGGCCTTCGTGCATCGGTGAACGAGGTGACGCGTGGCCCCGTTCGGCGGTGCGTCCTGTCGAGCCACCGCTGTGGGTGCCCTCTGGCGCGTGGCGGGGCGCAGCGCTAGCTTCCACCCATTGCCGCGGGGTGGAGCAGCCTGGTAGCTCGTCGGGCTCATAACCCGAAGGTCGCGGGTTCAAATCCCGCCCCCGCTACTCGTGACAATGTTCGGACGGCCGACGTGCACGCGTCGGCCGTCTTGTGTTTCGGGGCCCCTCGGGAGTGCCTGATGTCGGAGCTCGTGCCCGCCCGCGTCACGGTCGACGGTGTGGGCGACGTATCGGCCTGCTGGTGCTGCGCGCCCGCCGCCCGGTGGGTGCTGGTGCTGGCACATGGGGCGGGGGCAGGCATGCGGCACCCGTTCATGGATGCCCTCGCCGACGCGCTCGCCTCGGCGGACGTCGCGACCTTCCGCTACCAGTTCCCGTACATGGAGGCTCGTCGTCGTCGGCCCGATCCGCCCGAGGTGCTGACCGCGACCGTGCGCGCCGCCGTTTGCGCGGCCGGCCGGGGCGAGGGCCTCCCGGATGCCTTGCGCGCCGGTGTGGCGAGCCTGCCGCTGATCGCCGGCGGCAAGTCGATGGGCGGCCGCATGACGTCGCGGGCGGCGGCCGGCGACGGGGGCGCGCACGGGGAGGGAGGTCTTCCGGGTGCGCGGGCGATCGTCTTCTTCGGATTTCCGCTCCATCCGCCGGGGCAGCGCGGGGTGACGCGCGCGGCGCACCTCGAGCGGGTGGCCCTGCCGATGCTCTTCCTCCAGGGCACGCGTGACGACTTCGCCGACCTCACGCTGTTGCGGCCGATCTGCGACCGGCTCGCGCCGCGCGCGTCGCTGCACACCGTGGAGGGGGCCGACCATTCCTTCCACGTGCTCAAGCGCTCGGGGCGGACCGACGGCGACGTGATGCGTGAGCTGGTCGAGACGCTGGTGCACTGGCTGCCCGGGCGTGCGGGGGAGGCGGCGGGGCCAGCGCTGCCGCGTGCAGGAGCGTAATTTCCGGGCCGGACCGCGCTTCGGCGCGTGAGCACTGTCAACATCCTTCGTCGGCTCATGCTCTTCTCAGCTGTTCGGTGGCCGGTGCGCGCCAGATCGCTCGCGGTCGTCCGCCCATTCGCGGTGCTCGCGTCGCTCGCCGTGGCTGCTGTGGGCTGCGGCGGCTCATCGAGCACGGCACCTTCGCCCAAGACCTACGCGACGCTGATCGTGACCCGTGTCGCGCCTGCGGGGACGGCGAGCACGATCACCGTCGCCGGCCCGTCCAACTACGCGCTGGATATCGGGGGCACGGACACGCTGAGGGCACTGGCGGCCGGGACGTACCGCGTGATCGCGGGCCCGGGGACGCAGTCCGACCCGGTCGTGAACCTGATCCTGACGACGGCGGTGGCGGGGAGCCCGACGACGATCGGCCTGGGCGACACGGGCCGGATCACCGTCACGTACACGCGGACCGGGGGGACGGGCGCGCTCTACGTGACCGGGAGCAGCAGCGGCGCCTCCGTGGCAGCCGCGTACACGAGCACCGAGCTCCAGGGGCGTTCAGCGGCCGGGACGACGTTCCCGGTCGCCGGCCAGGCGATCGCCGTCGACACATCGGGCAACCTGTGGGTCGCGAGTGCTGGCGCCAACAGCATCACGGAGTACCCGTCGATGGAGTTGTCGGTCGGCACGCCGGCGGCGGGCGTGACGATCACCGGGTCGGGGCTTTCGGGGCCGAGTGGGATCGCGTTCGACCGGCTCGGGGACCTGTGGGTCTCGAACGCGACCGGGAACACGGTGGTGGAGTACACGGCGGCGCAACTCGCGGCGGGCGGCGCGCCGGTGCCGACCATCACCCTCGGCGGTGCGGCGTTGAGCGCGCCGGCGGCGATCACGTTCGACCTGTACGGCAACCTGTGGGTGGCGAGCGCCGGGGCCAACACCGTCATCCAGTACAGTCCGGCGCAGTTGGCGGCCGGGGGCAGTCCGACACCGGCGGTCACGCTGTCCGCTGCTGGTGGGTCGCTTGCCGCGCCGCAGGGACTCGCGTTCGATTCGCACGGCGATCTCTGGGTCACGAACGCGAGCGCGAACACGGTCGTCGAGTTCACGAACGGGCAGTTGGTGGCGAGTGCGAGTCCGGCCCCGGCGGAGACGATCACCCTGCCGGCCGTCGGGGCGGCGCCCGGCGCGTTGGCGTTCGACAACAGCGGCGACCTCTGGGTGCTGGGCCGGGCGCAGGGTCAGTTGATCGAGTTCACGGCGGCGCAACTGATCGCCGGCGGGAGCCCGGCGCCCGGTGCGACCCTGCCCGCGCCGACGAACCCGGGCGGTCTGGCGTTCAGTCCCTCCCCGGCCGGTCTGCCGCTCGTCGGCTGGGGTCAGGCGCGCGTCCAGCCGCGGGTGCGGCGTCCGACGATCTGAGCGGCCGATCCGCGGGCGCGCGGACGGTGCCTGCACGCACGCTGGTTTGCATCTCGAACTCCAACCGTCAGTGGTGAGGCTCCGTCGTCCGCTCCGTCGGCCGGCGTCCGACTGATTCGCTAGCCTGGGGTGACCGTTGCGGAGTGGGTGCGGCAGGCGTTGCGGCGGGCGCGGCAGGGGGAGCCCGTCACCGAGCCGCGCCGCAAGCTGGCTGTCGTGCACGAGGCGTCGCGGCTCCCATCCGACGGCGGACATCGACCAGATGGTCGCGGAGATCGAGCGGGGGTATACGGCCGGGGTCCTGTGATCTTCATCGACTCCACCATCCCGATGTATCTGGTTGGAGCGGCGCACCCCAACAAGGAAGCGGCGCGGCGGCTGCTCACCTCTTCGATCGAACGGGGGGAGCGTCTGGTGACTGACGCCGAGGTATTGCAAGAGATCCTGCATCGCTACGCGGCGATCCGACGGCCCGAGGCTGTTCCCCCTGCGCTCGCGGCGGTGCTCGGCGTCATCGACGAGGTGTTTCCGGTCGAGCGCGCGGACGTCGAGCGCGCGGCGGGTGTGTTGCTGAGCCATCGGGGCGAGGTCTCGGCGCGGGACGCGTTGCACGTCGCGCTCATGCAGCGGCATGGCGTGTCACAGGTGATGAGCTTCGACCGGGGCTTCGACAGGTTCGCGGGGCTGACGCGGCTGGCGGGCGAGGCCCGATCCATTCTCCCGCGGCCCCGCTTGCGAGCGGTCACGCACGTTCGGCCGGCGCGCCCGCCGACCGCACGGGCCCGGTGGAGTTGGGCGGACGATCGGCTAACTTCCAGGGCAGCACCGATCGGCAGGGTAGCTCAGCTGGTTAGAGCACGGCACTCATAATGCCGGGGTCGCGGGTTCGAGTCCCGCCCCTGCTATTTCCCACATCGCGCGGGCCTTTTCTGCCCGCGCGATCGCTCGTTTCGGGGGTCGGGGACCGTGCCGCCACTTGTGCAATGCCCATCCATGGACAATATTAGTCAAGGCGTCCATGGAGGAGCACTGGAATGCGGGCTACTGCTAGCACGACGGGTCGTCAGCCTACGAGGGTCCAGGAACTCCAGGAGCACGCTCCGGCCGGCCTTCGCACGTTCTTTCGGATCGCGGAGCGCTGGAGGCTGACTCCTGAAGAGCAGCGCACCATCCTGGGTGACCCGCCGCGTTCCACGTTTTACAACTGGCGAACCGGGCAGTTTGGGGGCGTGCGAGCCGACACGCTCGAGCGCTTGTCTCACCTATTCGGCGTGTTCGAGGGCCTTCGCGAGCTGTACCTCGACAAGCGGCAGGCCGACGAGTGGGTGCGGCAGCCGAACAGCGCGTTCGCTGGCAAGTCTGCTCTCGCTCACATGCTGGGCGGGCGTGTGGCGGATCTCTATGAAGTGCGCCGCTACGTCGAAGCCGCCGCCGAGGGTGCGATCTGACACCCGACGCAGCGCCACCGCCTCGGGAACCAACCGCCAAGGACACATCGTTCGTCGCGTGGCATCCATGTTATCGCGTGGCTGGATTGCGCCGGCGAACGACACTGGCATTCGATGACGTGGCCGATCCCGCGGACTTGAGCGGTGTGGCCGCGCTACTTGACCGTGGTCGCCCCCCCGCATTGCCCGAATCCGAGATCCCGACCGGCCCTGGCGCGGATTGGATCCTGTTACCGTTCCGGCGACTGAGTCCCCGAGGCTCGCGCTTCACCGACGAGACGTTCGGCGCCTACTACGCCGCGAACGCGCTGGAAACCGCGGTGGTCGAGGTACGATTTCACCGAGAACGCTTCCTATTGGAATCCGGACAGACGAGCGCCGCGCTGGTTGGCGGAACTGTCCTGCAAGCCGATCTCGAGGCGTCCTTGGTCGACATCCGCGGCCGCCAGTCCGAGGTCCCCCATCTCTACGTCGCTGACGCTGCGGGCTTCGGGGCCTCACAACGCTGGGCGAGGCGCGTCCACGACGCCGGCGCAATCGGCATTGTGTACGACAGCGTACGACACCCCGGCGGGCAGTGCGTAGCGGTATTTCGTCCGGCAGGCCTCTCAAACTGCCAGCCCGTGCTTCGCGTCGCGTACGAATGGGACGGAACCAGAATCACCGACGTGCATGTGCTCCAGCCGCTCGCCTTCGGCTCGTCGTGATGTCGCGACCGTGGCATCGACGCGCGGCCTCGCCAGGACCCCGGGCTCTTGGTCAAGGGGCGAGGGAGAAGGTGATTGCCCAGGTGCAGTGAACAGCTATATTACTGCCCATAGGCACATGCGCAGACGACCGTCCCACCCAGGGAGGCCCAGATGCCGGCAGCGGCGGCAGTCCAGCGATCCACCGACCTGACGCCCGCACAGTATCCGGCCCTCCTGACCGGCTTCTTCAGCATCATGGATCGCTGGAAGGTCGATGGCGCGACCGCACGGGCCATCCTCGGCCAGCCGCCCGAGCGGACGTTCTACAAGTGGAAGTCGGGCGACTCCGCCGCGCTGCCCCTCGACACGGTGCGACGTATCGGATACGTGAGCGGGATCTGGAAGGCGCTCGAGATCCTGTACAGCAACCCGGGTCAGGCCGACGGCTGGGTTCACCGTCCCAATCGAGCTTTCGGAGGCCAAACCCCCCTGGCCCGCATGGCAGCGGGAGACGTCACCGACCTGGCGGCGGTGCGGCAATATCTCGACGCGGCCCGCTCGCCGTGGTCCTGATTCGACCCATACCGTAGGTGCGCCGGACGCCGGCGACGCGCCGCATTCGATGGGCCGCGGCGACCCGGGTGATCCCCTCGCGGTACCCGCCAATTGACCTCTACGAACGTCTCTCCCTGGACGCGGAGGTCAGGCAGGCGCTTACAGCGGCAGAAATGCTCGTGAATCCCCGCGTACGGGACGAACTGGGCGAGATACACCTGGTCGCCCCCGAGGATCGGATAACCGGGCCCGGCGCGACCTGGACAATGGCGGCGTTCACCCACCGCAACCCAAACGGTTCCCGGTTCAGCGACGGCTCATACGGCGTGCTCTACGCTGGGAACTCGCTCGCGACGGCCGTAGCCGAGACCGCCTATCACTTCGAGCAGTTCGCCCGGGATTCGGCCGACGCTCCCCGGCGCGAGACCATGCGGGTGTTGGTGGGACACATCGACGCGACGTTCCACGACCTCGAAAGCCTCGCCGCATCTCGGCTGGCTCGGTTGCTCGCGCCTGACTCGTACGATGCGTCGCGAGCCTTTGGTCGCACCCTCCGCGATGCAGGCAGCAACGGACTCCATTACCCCAGCGTCCGCCATCAGCCCGGGCGCTGCATCGCCGCGTTTCGGCCGAGCGTTGTAGGGATCTTTCAGCAGTCCCGGCATCTCGATTACGAATGGGACGGCGTACGGGTGCGGCGGTACTTCGACTTCCAAGACGAACAGTGGATCCCGCTCGCCTCCGGCCAGCACTGACCGATAGCGTCCCGGTCACGTCGGAGACGCCGATCCGTGGACGGCGGTATGGACCGCAGATCCTGCACTGTCGGCGTCCTTGGTGGCGCAACCGTGGCGCATTGGCTCGCGATTCGTGGGAGGAGTGCCCGCCGGGGGCGAGGACATGTGCCCCACTTCCACGACGGGTATGCGTTTGCGTGACCGAGCGGTGTCGCCGTATGCGAGTGTCATGGCATCACGGCCTTGGCCGGTAGCGTCGCGGACACGTAGACGCCGCGGCAGGCACCGGAAGCATCGGCGAGCACCAACGGATACGAGACGGGGATCGCTTGCGGCACCGTGCTGCCGGGCGGGAGTGGCGTGCTGACGGAAGACCGCTGGCCGGTGCTGTCAACCGGGATGATGGCGAGCGTCTGGCCCGTATTGTTCTGGAACAGCACGATCGTCGCGGCGGCGAGGCCCTGCGGTGTGACCTTTCCTTCCTGCGCGCAGCCGACGGACGGGAGGTCGGGGCCGAAGCTAGCGCGCTTCGCGCCATAGGGACCCTGGACGGTGGCTCGCGCCGTCGGGAGCAGCCCGAACGGATCGACGTACCTCAGCGTACAGGTCTGGGCGCCGGTCATCGCATCGGCGCTCACGCTGGTGGTGACCTGGCAACCCGTGCCCCCGATGCCCGAGGTCTGGGTGGTGTCAAAAACGCCGGCAGACATGGCGAAGGCGATCTTCCCCCCCGATTGCGTCATGTTGCTGAGCGTGCCGCCGGCCCAGCTCAGATTGTTGCCGATCGGGGTGGTGCACGCAATCGTGTTCGAGCTCACGCTGCTCGCTGCAGTTGACGAGACCAGATACAGGTAACCTGCGGTCGAACAGGACCAGGTGTGACTCTGGTCGACTAGCGCGTACGCGCCCGTACTGTCGATCCACAGCCCGCTCAGGCCGCCGCCCGGCCCGGTGGTCTGGGAACCGCCACCGCACCCGGCGAGCAGAGGCAGCGGCGTGAGCGCGAGGCGCGCAACCTTTCGGAGGGTGGCAACGCGCGGGCTCGGCTGGCGCGAGGTGGCCAGAGGCCTGAGCAACGTCGACGTTGGGCGGGGGCGGGAGGGAGAGCGGCGGGCAGAACGCATAGGCGCCTCCTACTTCCGAATGCGCCGAGCCAGGGCCCGGCGGATCGACACGCCACGATGTACTTACGCCCGGTCAGGGCCGCGTCCCGCAGGGTCGGTACATATATCGTGCCCGCCATTCCCGGCCGGCGGGACATTCCGGCACTACGCCGCGGCGGATGGGAGGACGCGGACTCCCTCGTGGCGATCCACGCGAGTCGGGTCGACTGCCCCCGATATCTCCGCAGGCCGAATGATGGATCCTGTATAGCCCGAGTCCGTTGGGCACGACCGGCTCGGCCCGCGGGTCGCTGTCCGGCAGGATGTGGGCGAGGTCGAGCAACTCCAGATGCGGGACCCGGCATGCCGCGCGGCGGTCCCGGTCGCCGCCAGCACGACTCGCCGGAACTGCTGCCGATGCAGCCGCCGGCTTGCCGGGCAGCCGGGTAGCACCGGCACTAGCCGGCGGGCGTCCTTCGCTGCACTGTCAGACCCTGGCGCCATCGTACCGGGTCAGCGCGAATGGCTACCGGCCTGGACGCTCACCGAGGGACACACGAATGCGCCGTTGGATCCTCCCGGCGGTTGCGCTTGTCGCCTGTACGTCCAGGTCGGGCGTGGCGCCCAGCGCGCCGCAGCAGCCCACCGTCACGACCATCTCGATCTATCCGGTCAGGGACAGCATCGGTGTCGGCAGCACGCTTCAGTACGTGGATACCGCGAGGGATCAGAACGGGAACGTCCTGAGCGATGTGACCGTCGTCTGGGCGAGTGCCAATCCGAAGGTGGCAACGATCTCGACTCTCGGACTCGCGCTCGGAGCAGGGGTCGGACACGATACGATCGAAGCGACGTCCGGAGGGGTGGCCGCCAGGGCTCCGTTGACGGTCGGCCCCGGGTCCGTCGCCAGGATCCAGATCGCGCCCAACCCGGTGACGCTTCAGAACGGACAGGGAATCCAACTGGTCGCGACGGCTCTCGATTCGCGCGGTGACACGGTCGCGGCCAGCTACCAGTGGACCTCCTCGAACGGCAAGATCGCCTTTGTCTCGTCCACCGGGTTTGTCACGGCGACGGGAGTGGGGACCGACACGATCGCCGCCGTGAGCGGCTCGATCACCGCGTCGGCTGTCCTCACGGTCCAGCAGGCCGCGGCCGCCAGTATCATCATCGCGCCGGCCCTGGACACGCTCGTGGCCGGGAGCACGGTCTCGCTCACCGACACGGTGAAAGACGCCAAGGGTAACGTGCTCTCTGGCCTCAGCGTCAGCTGGACGAGCGGCAACACGTCGGTGGCGACGATATCCTCCACGGGACAGGTGCAAGCCGCGCTCACCGGCACCGCCGTCATGACGGCGTCGGTGAGCGGGATATCCGCTCACGCCACGATCGTGGTCAAGCCGGGCGCGCTCGCCCGCGTTCTCGTCTCCCCCAATCCGATCACGCTCCAGAACGGCCAGACCGTGCAACTGTCGGCGACCGGTCTGGATGCGCACGGGGACACCGTGCCCGGCGCCTCTCAGTGGTCCGTCTCCAACAGCCAGGTCGCCTCGGTCAGCTCGACCGGACTGCTCACGGCCACGGCCGCGGGGACGGACACCGTTCGCGCATCACGCGGAAGCGTCGTGGGCGCGGCCCCCGTCACCGTTCAGCAACTCGCAGCGGCGAGCATCGTCGTGGTGCCGGCCGCCGATACGCTGTTCGTCGGTCAGCTACTCCAATTGTCCGACACGGTGAAGGATGCGAGAGGCAACGTGCTCACAGGTCTGAGCGTGAGCTGGAGCAGTAGTAGCTCCAGCGTCGCCACTGTGTCGGCCAACGGCGTCGTGGCCGGCATTGCGCCCGGCAGCGCGGTCATCACCGCATCGATCGGTTCTATCACCGCACGGTCCACGACGCTGGTGGTCGGCAACGACAGCACGGGGATTCAATATCACGGCGGCCCGATCATGTACTCGCCGAGGATCGCCGCGATCTACTGGTCGCCGACGCCGATCTATCCCGGCGGCCCCGGCCCCGGCACCTCAGGCTCGCCGGCCGGCGCCGATGGGTCGCTCCTCGCGTACTTCCTCCAGAACCTCGGCGGCTCGCCGCTCTTCAACATCCTCACGACGTATTACGACGCCAGCGACACGTTCATTCAGAACGTGGTCACCTATAGCCAATACTGGTCGGATTCGACGAGCCCGCCCCAGACGACGGGCACCTTCGACGTGCTGGCGGAGGTCGAGCGTGGCTTTGCGAACGGGAGCCTGACCTACGACCCGAGCACGTTGTACACCGTCTTTACGGGACCGGGCGTCAACCTGGGCGGCGGGTTCGGGACGCAGTATTGCGGATGGCACACCGAGTTCGGGGATTCGCTCGGCCGCATCGTCCGTGTCGCCGCCATGCCCTTCGACGCCGATCCCGCCCAGACGTACCACTGCAACTTCTTCTACGGGGGCCCCTCGCCCAACAACGACCCCGCCGATGCGGAGGTGAACGTCCTCACGCATGAACTGGCCGAAGCTGCGACCGATGAGGACATCGACGCGTGGTTCACCGTCCAGGGCGGCATGCTCGAGGAGATCGGGGACCTCTGCGCATGGCAGTTCGGGTCTCTTGCGCCCGCCGGCAACGGTGCCGTCTACAACCAGGTGATCGGCGGCAAGCAGTTCCTGGTCCAGATGCTGTGGGTGAACGAATCCCAGAGTGGCGGCCCGGTCGGCTGCCAGCAAGCCTGGTCCGGGAGCGTGGCGTCTCGCGCTCGCTCGCGGACGCTGACCCGTGCGATCGCCGTCCCACGGCTTCCCGGCGGGCGTCGAGCGCCGCACATCATGCCTCCCCTCCAGGCGCCGCAGACCGCTCCGACCGCCGCCGCGCGGCCGTCATCCAGCCGGGTGCCGAATACAGCTCGGAGCTCGATCAGGGTACCGCAGTGACCCGCGCACGCGGGTGGCCCCGTTCCGCCGTCACTGATGCGCGGCGGGGGCGCTGCTGTCTCAGCGACCTCGCCTGCTCCGACCGGCCGCGAGCAATCCGATCACGATCGACAGGCCGACAACGCCGAGCGCCGCGTATGCGAATTGCGACCGGTCGGCACTCGCCGCCGCCAGGGCATAGTCCTGACCGTGCGCGGCGAGGTTCGCGCGGAACCGATCGTCGCCGTCCAGGAGCCAGATCCACCCCCAGACCGCTCCCGGTATGAGGACGATCAGGGCGCCGGCAATGAGGGCACGCGCGCCGCGAAGGCCGAACAGGAGGATCAGGATGACAAAGCCGACCAGGATGGCGATCATGGACTCGCCGGCGAGGGTGAGCGGCCCCGACTCGAGGCAGGCGCAGAGAAGCTACATACGCAGTCTGACAAGCCGCGCACCCCGGCGCCGGGCCGCGCGCTGAACCGCTGGGCAACGAACGTCGCGCCGGAGGACCCGACGGCCGGCCACTTGCAGGCAAACCCACGCCGACACCGGGACCCGGGCGGGCGTCGACCGCCGGGCACGACCGCACCTCGTCCGGCGCGGCCGGCACCCCCCTCGTCCCCTCCCCATCCGGTCCCCTGATCCGGCCACCCGTCCCCGGACGCCCCGCGACGATGGGCGTGGGCAGCGGTCCCGCCGCCCACGCCGCGGTCTCCGGCGCGTCCGAGAGGAGACTCCGATGAGTGATGAGCGAGGCCCGGAGCAGCCCGGCGTCGACCCGGCCGGACGAGAGCCCCTCGGGGGCAGCGCGGCGTCCAGCGGCGCCGGGGTCGCGAACGCGGTCGGTCCGAGGGACGCCCCGGTCGTGGCGCACGCGACCGACCGGGCGGTCGCGCCGATCAGCGTCCTGCTCCGCGTGAACGGCGCCGAGCACCGGGTGAGGCTCGATCCCCGGACGACGCTGGTCGATGCGCTGCGCGAGCACCTGCACCTGACCGGCACGAAAAAAGGCTGCGCTCTGGGGCAATGTGGCGCCTGCACCGTGCTCCTGGACGGCAAACGCGTCAACGCGTGCCTCGTGCTCGCCGCGCTGGCCGGCGGACGTGAGATCACGACGGTCGAAGGGCTCGCGCAGGGCGGCCGGCTGCACCCGCTGCAAGCCGCCTTCATCGAGCGCGACGCGTTGCAGTGCGGGTACTGTACGCCCGGCCAGATCATGGCCGGCGTCGCCTGCATCGCCGAAGGACACGCCGGCTCGGCCGAGGAGATCCGGGAGTGGATGAGCGGCAACGTGTGCCGGTGCGGGGCCTACGACCACATCGTGGCGGCGATTCAGGACATCGCCGCGGCCAGGCCCCCCGACCGCGGACCGTAGCCGTGCACCCGTTCGTCCTCGAGCGGCCGCGCGACCTGTCCGAGGCGCTCGCCCTCGGCGCACAGGCCGCCCGCGCCGGCCGCGCTGACGCGGCGAGCGAGTACATCGCCGGCGGTACCGACATGGTCCAGCTGCTCCAGGAGAATGTGCGCCGGCCCGACCGGCTCGTGAGCCTCGCGGATCTCCTCGATCGCCAGATCGACCTCGGACCACACGGCCTCCGGCTCGGCGCCGCGGCCACGATGGCGGAGGTGGCCGCCCACCCGGGCGTCCGCCAGCGGTTCCCCGTGATCCGAGAGGCCCTCCTCGCCTCCGCGAGCCCGCAGGTCCGCAACCAGGCCACGATCGGCGGCAATGTGCTACAGCGTACCCGCTGCCCCTACTTCCGTGACGTCGGCTACGCCGCCTGCAACAAGCGCGCGCCCGGCTCCGGCTGCGCCGCGATCGGCGGGGAGAACCGGTGGCACGCCGTGCTCGGCACGAGCGACCAGTGCATTGCGGCCCACGCGTCGGATCTCGCCGTGGCGCTCGTGGCGCTCGACGCCACGGTCGAGGTGCACGGCCAGCGCGGCCCCCGCACACTACTGCTCGACGACATGTATCGGCTGCCCGCCGACAGGCCGCACCTCGAGACGGTGCTCGAGCCGGGCGAGATCATCACGGGCGTCACGGTGCCGCCCGCGACGGTGGGATGGCGCGCGCACTACCTCAAGGTGCGCGACCGCGCCGCGTTCGAGTTCGCGCTCGTGGCGGCCGCGGTCACCGTGGACGTGGAGGGGGGTCGGGTCCGCCAGGCACGGGTCGCCCTCGGCGGTGTGGGAACGAAGCCCTGGCGCGCGCGTCAGGTGGAGGCCGCGCTGGTCGGCGCGGGCGTGGGGACAGGGGCGGTCGAGCAGGCGGCGGCGCTCGCCGCCGACGGAGCCCGCGGACACGGGCACAACGACTTCAAGATCGAGCTGATGCAGCGCGCGATCGTGCGCGCGGTCGAGATCGCGGGAGGAGGCGGGTGACCACTGCCCATGTGGGCCACGCGACGAGTCGCGTCGACGGGCGGCTCAAGGTCACCGGCGCCGCCGACTACGCGGCCGACCACGACCCGCCGGGCGTCGCCCACGCGACCGTCGTCCGGAGCACGGTCGCGAGCGGCCGCATCGTCGAGATCGACGACTCGGCGGCGGCTGGCGCGCCGGGTGTAATCACCGTCCTCACCCACCACACCGCCCCCCGGCCTCACGCACGGGCGCGTGCCCACAGCGCGCAGGTGGACCCCACGGTCACCCACCGCCTCCGCCCCCTCCAGGATGACCGCGTCCGCTACCAGGGCCAGCCGATCGCGCTCGTGGTCGCGGAGACGCTCGAGGCGGCGGTCCATGCGGCGACACTGCTGCGCGTCACGTATGCCGCCGGTGTCGCGACCACCGACATCACGCGCGCGCAGCCGGTGCTGCCGACGCCCAAGCAGACCGACAAGGGAGAGCGCCAGCCGGCCGTGAGCCAGCGGGGCGACCCCGAGGGCGCGCTCGCGGCGGCCCCGATCAGGGTCGAGCAGACCTATGTGATCCCGCGCGAGAACCACAATCCGATCGAGCTGCACGCCACCGTGGCCGCCTGGGACGGCGACCGCTTGACGCTGTGGGACAAGACACAGTGGGTCGCCAACGTCGCCGACGAGATCGCCGCCGAGCTCGGCATGCCGGCCGACCACGTCCGGGTCCTCTCACCGTTCGTCGGCGGCGCGTTCGGCTCGGGCCTGCGCGTGTGGCCCCATGTGATGCTGGCGGCGCTCGGCGCACGCGCGGCCGGCCGCCCGGTGAAGCTGATGCTGTCGCGCCGCGACATGTACTACGGCACGGGCTTTCGCCCGCACACCGTCCAGCGCGTGGCGCTCGGCGCCGATCGGGACGGCCACCTCGGCGCCATTGTCCACGAGGCGGTGCAGGAGACCTCGATGTACGAGGAGTACGACGAGTCGGTGGTCGACGCGACGCGGTACCTGCACTCCTGCCCGAACGTGGCCACCCGGCGTCGCATCGCGCGGCTGAACGAGCACACGCCGACCTGGATGCGAGCACCCGGGGAAGCGAGTGGCGCCTTCGCGCTCGAGTGCGCCATGGACGAGCTCGCCATCGCGCTCCGCCTCGATCCGGTGGAGCTCCGGCTGCGCAACGAGCCGGCGCAGGACGAGTTCAAGCGGCTCCCGTTCTCGAGCCGCTCCACATGGGAATGCTACCGGGTCGCGGCCGAGCGGTTCGGGTGGGGTCGACGCACCCCCGAGCCGCGTTCGATGCGCGACGGTCGATGGCTCGTTGGCTGGGGCATGGCCACCGCGACCTACCCGACGCACCGAGCCCCGGCCGCCGCCCGGGTGCGCCTCCTGCCCGATGGCTGTGCGGAGGTGGCGACCGCGGCGAGCGACATGGGGCCCGGGACCTGGACGTCGCTGACACAGGTGGCTGCCGAGGCGCTCGGTCTCCCGATCGAGCATGTGCAGCTCAGGCTCGGCGACAGCGCGCTGCCCAGAACGCCCCCGCACGGCGGCTCGATGACCATGGCGAGCGTCGGCAGCGCCGTCCAGGCGGCCTGCCACGAGGTGTGCCGAGCCGCGCTGGCGCGCGGGGGCGGCGACGACCTCGCTGCCGCGATGGCCCGGATCGGCCAGCCCGTCGAGGCGACCGTCAAGGTGCGGGCCGGCGAGGAGACCACGCGGTTCTCGATGCACGCCTTCGGGAGCGTCTTCGTGGAGGTCGCGGTCGATCCCGATCTCGGGGAGACGCGCGTTCGGCGCATCGTCGGCGCCTACGGGGCCGGCCGCATCGTCAATCCGAAAACGAGCCGCAGTCAATGCGTGGGCGGCATGATCGGCGGGATCGGCATGGCGCTCATGGAGCACTCGGTCGTCGATCCGCGAACCGGGCGAGTGGTGAACGCGAACCTCGCCGAGTACACCGTGCCCGTCCATGCCGACAGCCCGCCCCTCATGGACGTGACCTTCATCGACGAGCGCGATCCGCACGTGAACTCGCTGGGCGTGAAGGGTCTCGGGGAGATCGCGATCGTGGGTGTCGCCTCGGCCATCGCCAACGCGATCCATCACGCCACCGGCAAGCGGATCCGCGAGCTGCCGATCACGCCGGACAAGCTGCTGTGAGCGGCTGACCGGGCGGACCCCGCCTCGGGTGCGGCGTGGGCCCGGGGCGAGAGGGCAGCGGGGTCGGGTGCGTCTCTCCTGTAGGAAGCGGCAGCGCCCGGAGTCAGCGACGGTCGGCGCGTCGGAGTGGACGCGCCCGGTCCGCCGGCGACCTCTTCGGAGATACGCCGATGCCCAGTCCATACCCCCGCTCGAATCGCGCGACACAGATCGTCGCCCTCGCGCTCCTCGTGCTCGCCTTTGCCGCCGCCGTCGCCCTGGGCGGGTGCAGCGGCTCGTCCGGGTCGACCGGGCCGGGCTCCAATCCCGACAGCGCCGTCACGAGCATCACCCTCGGCGCCGACTCTCTCGTCGGCGACTCCCTGTCGGTTGTCCCCGGCGACTCGGTGCAACTCACGGCGACGCCGGTCGACGCGCAGGGGCGGGCCGTCGCCGGCGTCACACTCGTGTGGACCTCCTCGGACACGACGGTCGCCACCGTGTCCTCATCCGGTCTCGCCAGGGCGATCGACATCGGGGAAGCCGACATCTCGGTCGACGTCGCCGGGTCGTCGTCGAGCGTCGCGAACACGGCGGCCGGGCCACGCGCCCTCGCGACGAGGGGCGGCGTCGTGCGCACGAGAGGTCGCCGGCGGTCGACAGTTCGGATGTTCACACCGCCGCGAATCAAGATCACGCCGACGAACCCGACGATCAACGAGGGCGGTCACGTCAAGTTCGTCGCCTACCCCGTGGACGCCAGCGGCAGCACGCCGGACCGGTGGAGCACCAGGAATCGCACCTGGAGCTCATCGGACGAATCCGTTGCGACGATCGAGAATACCGGCGCTGCCGCTGGCGTCAGGCACGGCAAGGCGACGATACGGGCCTCGATGACCGTGACCGGGCCCCACACCAGCGGCACCTTCTCCTCCAAGACCACTCTGACCGTCGCGAGCTGCTTCGGCCTGTCGGGCGTCTCCTCCTGGAACGTCGACAACCTCGTGGTCGCGTACACGCCGTCGTTCACCGTGCCGAAGACCACCACCACCCTGATCGTCTCCATCGCGCAGCAGTCGACCGTCGGCGGCGGCACCCTGACGAAACTCGTCGATTCAGGCGACACGACGCTCTGGGAAGGACAGGTGTCCGGCACCTTCTCGGTCAACAACAAAGTCAGGACCGTCGATCCGACCGGGCACACCACGATCAGCACGGAAGTGGGGCAGGGGAACCTCGGTGGCCAGTCCACCGTGGTCCTGGGGCTCATCGCCGGCGGCGCGCAGCAGTGCACCTTCTGGGTGCAGTACGACGCGGTCGGCACCTACGTCTACACGAAAGACAACGGATCGCAGTCCACCTTCACGAATACGGTCGACGAGGCGAGCATCACCGGGGCGGTTCCGTCCGACGCCGGCACGCCCGGCACTCCGACCGTCCTGCGGGCCGACGAGACGAACGCGCTCGCGACCCCCCTCTTCCCACTGGTGCGGGTGGGGACCTACTACCTGCCGGGGACCATCCTCGGCGAGCTCGCCGCCACCCTCAATAGCCACACGAGCGCCGCGATCAGCGTTTCCCTCACGTCGAACGTCCAATGAGCCGACGCGCGGGCGCCTCCCGGGTCGCGCACCTGTTGACAATACATCGCAGAACAATTATTGTCCGGCGTAGTACTTCGGGAGGCGCGGGATGGCGGCACGGCGGCGACGGCCGGCGGGGGCGGGCGGGCGGGACAGCGCGATCCAGGCGGAGATCGGGCAACGAGCGCCGTTCCGCTCGGCGGCGCAGGAGGCGGCGGTGGCGCTCCTCCGCACGGCGTCGATGGTCGCCCGCGCCGTCGCGCGGGTCGTCGAGCCGTCGGGACTCAGCCTCGCCCAGTACAACGCGCTCCGGATCGTCCGGGGCGCCGGCCCGGGGGGGATCCCGACGCTCGCGATCCGCGACCGGATGATCGAGGAAGGGACGACGATCACTCGGTTGCTCGACAAGCTCGAGCGCGCGGGTCTGGTGCGGCGTGAGCGGGTGGCGCCCGACCGGCGCCAGGTGCTGTGCTACGCGACCGCCGCCGGTGCCCGCCTGCTCCACCGTCTCGATCGGCTGGTCGACGAGCGCGACGCCGCCACGATGGCCGCCCTCGACGAGCGCCAGGTCGAGCAGCTCATTGGGCTGCTCGACGCCGTCCGCCGGGGCCTTGCCCGGCGCGCACCGCCGAGCCCCGGCGGACACGGTCGCACATCGTAGCCGTCGTCCGGCCGGGAATACTCGGAAACGCGACACGGCTCACGGGTCCGCCCGGCCCGGCGGCGGACCATCACCTTGGGGGAGGGTTCCAGATGGCACTCAAGCACCGCGTCCAGCAACTCGTGTCCTACGTCGAGCAGGGGAAGATCCTCGAGGCGATCGAGGAGTTCTACGCCGACGACGTGACGATGCAGGACAATCTCAATCCGCCGACGGTCGGCAAACCGGCCAATCTGGCGCGCGAGCGCCAGTTTCTCGCCTCCGTCGCCCAGGTCCACGAGAACCGGGCGGCCGCGGTGATCGTCGACGCGCCGCACGCCGCGATCCACTGGCGCTTCGACTTCACCGGCACGAACGGCAGACGGATGCGGTTCGATCAGATCGCCTACCAGACGTGGGTCGGCGACCGCATCGCCCACGAGCGGTTCGTCTACGACCCCGGGACCCTCGAGGCGGCGTAGACGGCGCCGGCGGCGCACACCGCCGGCGTTGATCGCGCCGGCGGTGTCGCCCGCGCAGTCGGCTACGCGGTCGGCCGCGCAGTCCGGCTCAGCTCCAGGCGGCCAGGACCGCGCCCATGATCAGCAGGGCGACCAGATTGGCGCCGGCGTTGATGAAAAGCAGCTTCGTCGGCCGCTTGGCGGCGGCCCAGTCGTCGAGGTGCACGACGAACACGAACCCGAGCCAGTTGAAGAAGCCGACGGCAGCGCCGGTACCAACGCTCCGGGCGCCGGCGTAGAACACCGCGTGGGCCAGCACGAACGTCATCAGCAGCGCGCCGATGATCCAGGTCATCATTCCCTTGGCCATGCCGCCCTTCATGGCCTCATCGGAGACGCCGGCGAGCCGCTGCCACTCCTTCAGGAAGAGCATCGGCGAGTACCACACCGCGCCCACCACGACCTTCACCAGCACCGCGACGATGAACGGCAGCGCATGAATCGGCACCGGCTGCACTGAACCTCCGGGAATGGGACCCGACAACATAGCGCACCGAGGACGCGCGGTCGATGCCATATGAGACGTGACGTGTCGCAACTGACAAGTCGGTCGCGCCCCGCTTCGCGAAGCTGGGCGCCGAGGCGCGGCGTGGCACCGCTCGGGCGACGACCAGTCAGGCTTGCGCCATGCCCTCGCTACGCCTCGCGATGCCTCGCTATGCCATTCGCGATGGCCCGGCCACCACGGCGCCGTCCGCGCCGACATAGGCGTACGCCATCCGCGTGGTCGTGTGCGCGACGGCTGCCGTCCCGGTCCGGTCGAGGAGAATGAGACCGCCGGTTCCGCGTCCGCGACGCCGCAGCAGCGCGGTCGCGTACCCGGCGACGGAGTCCGGTGCCTCCCCACCCCGGAGACGGTCGACGGCCGTCTTCGCGAGCACGACCCGCATGACCGCTTCGCCCAGCCCCGTGCACGAGGCCGCGCCCACCTCGTCGTCGGCGTAGCAGCCACACCCGATGAGCGGCGAGTCGCCGACTCGACCCGGGCGCTTGCACAGCGTGCCGCCGGTCGACGTGCCGGCGGCCATGTGTCCGCGCGCGTCGATGGCGACCGCCCCCACGGTATCCCCGGCCGTGCTCGGGGTGGCGAAGTCGGAGAGCGCAGCGTCCGGGTGGTCCCGCCACCGCTCCCATGCGGCGCGCTCCCGGGGGACGACGAGCTCCGACGGATCGCAGATCGGCATCCGCTGCTCGTCCGCAAATCGGCGCGCCCCCGCGCCGACGACCATCATCTCGGGGCCGGTGTCGAGCAGCCGCCGGGCCAGCCGGATCGGGTTCCGCACGCCGGTCACGGCGGCGACGGCCCCGGCGTCGAGCGTCGTCCCGTTCATGATGATGGCGTCCAGCTCGATCTCGCCCACGCGATTCAGATGGGCGCCGCGTCCGGCGTCGAAGACCGGATCGTCCTCGAGCACGCAGATCGCCTCCTCGACCGCGACGAGCGCGTCCGCGCCGCGCGCGAGCAGCGCCATCCCCACCTCGAGTGCCCGCTCGCACCCGGCACGGCACGCCTCGACGAGGTCATCCGGGATGTTCCAGGCGCCACCATGGACGATGAGCGACGGTTTCATCTCTCAGGCCCGAAGGACGCCGGCAGGGTCGGCGCGGGAGGCTCGGTACGCGGGCAGCCAGCAGGCGGCCAGGGCGGCGGCGATCACGACGGCCAGCACGGCCCCGAAGCTCACCGGATCGAGGGCGCTCACCCCGTAGAGGAGCCCCCGGAGAAGCTTGGTGGCCAGCAGGGCGCCGGTGATGCCGGCGACGACGCCGACCGCGACCACGATCGTGCCCTCCTGGAGTACCAGTCGCACGATGGCGCCCCGGTCCGCGCCCAGCGCGATGCGGATCCCGAGCTCACGCGAGCGCTGGGCGACCAGGTACGAGATCACGCTGTAGAGCCCGAACGCCGCCAGGGCGAGGGCGATCGTGCCGAACGCGCCGACGAGGAAGAGGACGACCCGGCGGTCGGCGACGGACGCCGTCACGATCGACTCCATCGTTCGGACGCGCGCCGGCACATCGGGACCGAGCCCGCGTGCGACCGCCAGCGCGGCGGCGCCGACGCCCGCCGGATCCCCGGGGCCAGCGAGCACGAAGTTCATGTGCTCGGCCTGGACCGGCCGCTGGAGGTGGTCGGCGTAGAACGTGGGCCGGGGCGCGACCGTCAGCCCGGCGTCGCGCACATCTCCGACCACGCCAACGACCATGAAGGGACGGAGGTCACCGTCCATGTTGCCGAACTGGATCCAGCGTCCAATCGGGTCCCGGCCGGGCCACTGCCGCTGCGCGAGCGACGCGCTCACGACGGCGACGTGCGGGGCGTCGGGCGCGTCGCGCTCGTCGAACACGCGTCCCTCGAGGACGGGGATGTGCATGGCCGCGAAGTACCCGCCGCTGGCGAGCCGAAATTCGGCGTCGCCAGCCCGCGTCCGATCCTGCGTCAGCTTGGGCCAGTCCGCGAGCGACAGCCGCTCGTCCGGCGAGCGCAGCTCGACGAAGGTGCCATTGGCCCGTCCGTCGGCGCCGAGGGGAATGAGGTCGACGGCACCGACCGCCGTCACGCCGGGGAGCCCGGCCAGCCGCCGGAGGAGCTCGTGGTAGAAGGCCGTGCGTCGCGCGCGCGAGACTGAGTCGCTGGCGTCGATCGAGAGATCGAGGACGGCGGTGCGATCGGTCCGGAAGCCGGGGTCGACGGCCCTGAGCTCGACGAAGCTGTGGGCGAGGAGGGCTGCGGCCACGAGCAGGACGAGCGTGAGCGCCACCTGTGCGCCGACGAGGGTCTGGCGGGCCCGCACGGACGAGCCCGTGCCCGACATGGTTCGCTCGGCGGCCGACAGCATCTCGCGGAGGTCGCCGTACCCGGCACGCCAGGCGGCCGTGAGGGCGAGGCCGACCGCGGTCGCGGCCGAGATCCCCAGGGCGAAGAGCAGGACCAGGGCGTCGACCCGGACCTCGCCTGCGCGCGGGAGGCGCTCGGGATCCAGCGCCAGCAGGATCTGGGTGCCGCCGATCGCGACGAGCACGCCCAGCGCGCCGCCGCAGAGCGCGAGCATACCCGACTCCGCCAGATACTGCTGGACGAGTCGCCTGCGCGCCGCGCCGAGGGTCATCCGCAGCGCGAGCTCCCCACGCCGGGCGGTGATCCGGGCCACGACGAGGTTGGCGACGTTGGCGCAGGCGATGACGAGCAGCGCCAGGGAGGCGGCGAGGAGGACGAGGAGCGCCGGCCGCACCGCCCCCACGAGCTGGTCGCGGAGCGGGAGGACCGCGGCGTCGTGCATCATCGTCTCCGAGCCGAACTGCCCCTCCAGCGCGTGGGCAAGTGCTCCGACCTCGCGGCTCGCGTCATCCGGCGGCACGTCGAACCGGAGCCGGCCGACGACGTTCCAGTTGTGCGCGCTGCGGCCCCGCTCGCGCTCCAGGATCTCGCGGGAGAGCCAGATGTCGGTAGCGGCCGGGAAGTCGAGCGCAGGCCGCATGACCCCGACGACGGTGTAGGTGTGGTCCCCGATGGTCAGCCGCTTCGCCAGAACCGCGGGATCCGCGCCGAAGGCACGCTGCCAGAAGCCCCAGCTCAGGACCGCCGCCGGCGCCCCGCCCTCGCGCTCCTCGTCGGGGGAGAAGGTCCGCCCGAGGAGCGGTTGGATACCGAACACATGGAAGAAGTCGTGCGACACCCAGACGGCGGTCGCGCGGGCGGGCTCGAGGTCACCGGACACCGAGACGGTGGCGGGGTCGTTGAACTCGGCGAGGCTGGCGAAGCTCCGGGCCCGGTCGCGGACGTCGATGAAGTTCGGATCGGAGAAGTGCATCCGCGTCCCCGCGCGATCGACCTCCCAGAGCTGGACGATCCGATCGGGCGCGGGGTAGGGCAGTGGCCGGAGCAGGACTCCGCGGACGACGCTGAAAATCGCCGTCGTGGCGCCGATCCCGAGGCCGAGCGTCACGATGGTGGCAGTCACGAAGCCCGGCGCACGGCGGAACTGCCGGGCAGCGTAGCGAACGTCCTGCCGCCAGCTTGCGAGCGATTCACGAACGAGCCACTCACGAAGACGGTGTCGGGCCACGCGCGATCCTCCCGGTCGAGGTCTGGCCGGGCGTCCTTACGCGCGACCGCCCGCCCGAGTTTCGACAGCCGGACTCCGGGCTCCGTTGGACTGACGGCTACTGCGCGACAGCGGGATACAGCGCCGCGGCGTTGTCGTGCAGGTACCCGTGGGCGAGCTGAAGGGCCGCCGGCTCGGTCACCTCTCCGCTGGCGACCATCTCGGCGAGCGCCGACGCCAGCGCGTCGCGCGCGGAATGCACGCCGAGCCAGTACGACTCCTCCGACCCCAGGGCGGCGCTGTACGGATACGCATCACTGCCGAAGGTGATCTTGTCCGGGTAGGTCTCGAGCCAGAGCTTCAGGACGGTCTTGAACTCGGACGGATACACCAGCGTCTCGATCTCGGAGCTGTCGAGGTAGACGTTCTTCATGGCGGCCAGCCAGATGACTTCCCGAAAAAAGGGATAGCCGCCGTGCAGGAGCACGAATGTCGTCGTGAGGTACCGCGGGTCCTTGAGGACGTTCTCGAGGTTGAGCACGCCGCCGCGCACGAGGCTGAAATAGTCCCCTTCGCCGACCGCCGAATGGATGTGCACGGGCAGATGGAGCCGCCCGCCCTCGCGGACGAGATACCGGAAGAGGTAGTCCTGGAAGGTCGTATAGTCCTCCGGAGACGGGATGCCGCCGGCACGGTAGCGCCGGTAGATACTGGCAGCCGCCTCGAGCGGCGGGTCCTCGAAGTGCAGTGACCGGAAGTACGCGATTTCGAACTTCTCGGCGATGCCACCCCGGCGCTGATTCTCCTCGAGCGTACGGGTGACAAAGGCGAGATACCCCTCGAAGGTGTCCGGAAGGCCCGAGAGACCGGCTTGCTGCATATATCGATGCAGCACCTTCTCCTGGAGCGGGATGTACACCCCCTCGTCGGGATTGGCGGTCGTGACCAGCGTGTTGTCGAACGGGAACAGGAAGGAGTCGACGAAGAAGGCCCAGCGAAAGCGCTTCGGGTCGAGGTAGGCCGGCATCGCGACCCGGTTGGCGACCGAGGACTCGATGCCGCACTTGTCGAGGATCCGGTCGAAGTACGCCGTCCCCGGCGCGCGCTCGGCGGCCGCCGACCGGGCGGCCACCCACTGCATGTGGCTCGGACTCAGATCGGCGTACGGGTAGCCGAACAACGCCTTGAGCGCGACCACGAACTCGGGGTTGGACTCCCGCTCGCGCAGCGGGAGATGCTCCGGTGGGGTGGCCTGCGCGTCCACGTCGCCATCATCGCCGAAGCCCGGGTGCGCGTGGTGATCGAAGATGGGGATGCGCTCGATCTGCCGAAGCAGTCGGGCGTAGATCGCGTGCACGTCGCCGGACGGCAGGGCGCGCGCTTGGGCCGACGCGGTGCGGGTGCCCGCGGCCAGCAGGGCGCCGGCCACCGCCCACCGCGCGATCACGGCTCGCCGAAGCATGGTCCAACATGGGTTCGGACCGTGTCGGCCGGCAAGTCCGGGGCCGACGGCGTTGCAGAGATCGTGCGCGACCGCCATGTTGGGCCGCCGTGGGACCCGTTCGCGTCGCGCGCTGACCGTACGGGGCAGGTCGTTCCCCCGGGTTCTCTCGCTTTCCGCGGAGGGTCAATGCGTCGGGCCGTTGTTCGTTGCACCGTCCTGCTCACGGTTGCCGCCTGTGCGAAGGGGCCGGCAGCCCCCCGCCACGATGCCATCTTCACGTACCGGCAGGTGATGATCCCGGTGCGCGACGGCGTGCACCTCCAGACGGTGATCCTGACGCCGGTCAACCAGACGGGCCCGCTGCCGATCCTCTTCCGACGGACCCCGTACGGAGTGCCCGAGCACGCCCCGGACAGCATGCCGGCCAGCTTCAAGGAGCTCGCCAACGACGGCTACATCTTCGTGATCCAGAACCTCCGTGGACGATTCAAGTCCGAGGGGGTCTTCAATCTGTCGTCGCAGGTCGACCTCTCGGACCCCAAGGCGACGAACGAGACGACCGACGCCTACGACAGCATCGATTGGCTGATCAAGAACGTGCCGAACAACAACGGCAAGGTCGGGATGTACGGCGTCTCGTACGACGGCCTGACGACGGCACTCGCGCTCCTCCAGCCGCATCCGGCCCTCAAGGCGATGAGCGAGCAGGCGTCGCCCGTGGATCAGTGGATGAACGATGACGATCACCGCTACGGCGCGCTCCGGGAGAGCTACGACTTCGAGTACGCGGTGATGGAGCAGGCCAGCAAGACGGAGAACACCCACTTTGCGTTCGAGACCTACGATACGTATCAGTGGTATCTCGACCTCGGGCCGCTCTCCAACATCAACGCAAAGTACCTCCACGGCTCGATCCCCTACTGGAACTCCACCATCGAGCACCCCGACTACGACGCGTTCTGGAAGAAGGAGGCATGGGTCAACCAATTGCACGCGTCGACCGTGCCGAACCTCAACGTGGCGGGGTTCTGGGACCAGGAGGACCCGTGGGGGCCGTGGCAGATCTTCCGCCACGCCGCCGAGCACGACCCCGATCACACCGACTTCATCGTCGCGGGGCCGTGGTACCACGGCGAGTGGCAGGCGCCGCGCGGCGACAGCATTGGGCTCATCCCGTTTGGCGGGCACGAGACGTCGCGGGAATTCCGGGAGACGATCGAGGCGCCGTTCTTCCGGTACTATCTGCACGGTGCCGGGACGAAGCCCGCCTGGCAGGCGACGACCTTTCAGTCCGGGTCGAACCAGTGGCGGACGTACCCGGTGTGGCCGCCCAAGGAGGCGACCTCGACCAACCTCTACCTGCACGCCGACGGCACGCTGTCGTTCACGGCGCCGACCGGCGGGTACCGGGAGTACGTCTCCGACCCCGCGAACCCGGTGCCGTACCGCCGGCGCCCCATCTCGCCGACCTATCCGGCCGGCGATTGGCGGACCTGGGAGGTCGCCGACCAGCGGTTCGTCGACCATCGCCCCGACGTGCTGACGTACGAGAGCGCGCCGCTCGACCACGACATCACGGTGACCGGGCCGCTGGCGGCGCGGCTCTTTGCCTCGACCTCCGGCACCGACGCCGATTTCGTCGTCAAGCTGATCGATGTCTACCCGGAGAGCGCCCAGGCGAACGCGTGGAAGCCGGAAGCCGGGCCGGCGCCGGGTCAGTATGCGCGGTCACTCAACGGCTACCAGCTCCCGATCGCCATGGAGGTCCGCCGCGGCCGCTATCTCACGAGTTACGAGCGGCCGCATCCGCTCGCCGCCAACACGCCGACGCCCTGGGACTTCTCGCTCCGGGACCACGACCACGTCTTCCTCAAGGGCCACCGGCTCATGGTGCAGATCCAGTCGACGTGGTTCCCGCTCATCGACCGCAACCCGCAGCGATTCGTGCCGAGTATCTACAACGCCAAGGCGAGTGATTTCGTGAAGGCGACGCAGCGGATCTACAGCACGCCAGCCCTGCCGTCTCACCTTGTCCTGCCGATCGTCCGGTAGCGCGTGCGGGGGCGTTCTCGCGCCAGCACTCACCGGGTCGCGCTCACTCCTCGCGCCGCGCGAATGTCGTGATCAGCGTGAACAGGATCCCGCCGTTCCCGATCACGAGGCCGCCGTAGAAGGCGATGCGGCCGTAGCCGACATCGGTCGTGTGAGCGCTCCACATGAGGCAGAACAGGCCGAGCGCACACCAGCCGACGCACGCGAGCGCGGCTCGCACGAGCGCCCAACTGCGGTCGCGCTGCGCGCGCTCGGCTTCGGCCGCGCGCTTGACGCTCATCTCTTCGAGCAGGGCTCGCGGAAGGGGCATCGTCGGGGAGTGGAGGCGAGCATGTTCTACACCATGAGACGCCTCGTCGCTGCCTCCCTCGTCGCGGCCCTTGGGCTCGGGCGGTTCGCCGGCGCCCAGGCCGGCGGCCAGCCGCTCGTCATCGTGCACGCGACCGCCATCGATCCGGCGACCGGGTCGACAACGCCGGACCGCGTCGTCGTCGTCCGTGGCCACGCGATCGCCACGGTCGCGGCCGCCGCCGGATTCGAGCCTCCGCCGGGGGCACGGGTGGTCGATGCCACCGGGGAGTATCTCATCCCCGGGTTGTGGGACATGCACGTGCACTCGGCCTTCGGCGATTGGTTCCCCGGCGGACGGGACGTCATCCTCCCGCTCTTCATCGCCAACGGGGTGACCGGCGTTCGGGACATGGGCGGAGACCTCCCGGTCCTGCTCGGGTGGCGGCGCGCGATCGTTGCCGGCACGCTCGTCGGCCCCCGCATGGTGGTGTCGGGGCCGATGCTCGACGGGTACCTGGCGGATGGCAAGAGCCTCCGTTTTCCGAGCTCGGTGCCGGTGACGTCCGCCGCCACCGCCGTTGCGGCGGTCCGGTCGCTCGCCGCCCAGCACGTGGACTTCATCAAGGTGCAGTCCGAGGTGCCGCACGATGCCTACCTCGCGGCGGCCGCCGAAGCGCACCGGCTCGGGCTGCCGATCGTCGGCCACGTCCCGACGCGGGTGCGGATCGCCGAGGTGATCGACGCCGGACAGAAGAGCGTCGAGCACCTGATGGGACTGTTCGAAGGATGCTCCACGCAGGAAGATCGGTTCGTGGACGGCACCGGCAGTATGCAGCTCCTGCTCGAGAGCTACGATCCCGCCCGATGCGACGCACTCCTCCGGCGGCTGGCGGAGCACGAGGTGTGGCAGTGCCCGACGCTCGCCTGGCAGCGCGGCGAGACGCTGCTCGACCTGCTCGATCAGGCGCATCAGCCGCTGGCCCGGTACGTCCCGGCCGCCTGGCGCACCGGCTCGTGGCGACGGTTCACCGACGAGATCATGGTCGACATCCGCAAGGATCCCCTCGCCCGTCGCGAGGAGTACTGGCGCCGCAACCTCGCGATGACCGGAGCCCTCCACCGGGCCGGCGTCCCGATCCTCGCCGGGACCGACGCCGCGCCGGGCGTCTTCATCGTCCCGGGGTTCAGCCTGCACGACGAGCTGGTGGAGCTGGTGTCGGCGGGTCTCACGCCCATGGAGGCACTGCGGGCCGCGACCGCCAACGCCGGGCGATTCTTTGGCCGCCCCGAGATCGGCCGCATCGCACCGGGCGCCCTCGCCGACCTCGTGCTGCTCGCCCGCGACCCGACGGCCGACATCCACAACACGACGTCGATCCAGACCGTCATCGCCGACGGTCGCCTGTACGACCGGGCCGCGCTGGACGCCCTGCTCCGGCGGGTGGAGGCGGCGGCCCGGGCCATCCGCTAGGGCGCCGTCGCCGCCAGGAGGTCGCGCCTAGAGCCTGAACAGGTAGCTCACCTTGAGGATGAGTCCGTCCTGCTGACGGGTGAGGTCGTGGAACTGGAAGGCGTTCGGCTCGATCAGGGTCGCGCCGTAGCCGAGGAGGACGACGGTGCCGGGCGTCGGTTGGAACGAGAAGAGAATGTCCTGGCGGAAGTCGCGCGTTGGCGTGAGCCCGAGTACGGCGGCGGTGACCGGGTCGATCAGCAGGGGGTCGCCCGAGCGGGGGTCCCGCGGCGCGGCCGCCGTCTGCGCGGTGTACTGGCCGACGTATCGGAAGAAGATGGCGGGCGTGAGCTGATACTCGAGCTTGAGGCGCGGAATGTCGGCGGTGACCGCCCGGCTGCCGTTGCTCGCGCGGTCGAACGTCTGGTGCGCCCAGAGTGCATCGACTCGAAGCGACCGCGTCGGATGCCACACGGCCTCCGCCTGGAGGACGACTTCCGTCCCGCGGGCCGCCTCGGCGAAGATCGGGGCGGCGCCGAGCGTCAGCGATGCCGTGCCGTAGAGCGCGCGGTTGGGCGTCGTGATCGTGCCGGTGCCGCTCCAGAGGTTGTACAGGGCGTGCGGGAGTTGGAACGCCACCGTGTCGGCGGGGTGGGCGACGCGATAGCGCGCGTAGAACGACGGCTGCCATCCCTGAACCGCGTTCGCGGCCTGGAGGGACATCGTCCATCCCCCGCGCACGTAGGCGGTCCAGGTGTCCGCCACCCCTCCCTCGAACACGCCCCGCAACCGCTCGAGGTCCCCGTACATCCAGAGCGGGTTGAACACGAAGCGCGACGTCACCTGTTCGATCAGCGCGCCCGGAGGGCCGTACCAACTGAATCGCTCATCGCCGGTGAACCGCTCGTAGCCGACGCGATTGACGAACCCGCTCCGGGCCGCGAACTGCGGGCTGAGTCCCGTGAGCTCGAAGTGGTTCCCATACGCCCGCCCCGTACGGTCGGCGAGCGTGACGTCCCACAGGGTCCCGGGATGGTAGCCGGTCGGGTCCTGCGTCCAGGATTGCACGAGTTGGATCTGCGAGTACCAGAGCTTCCCCCACGCGTAGCGGGCGTCCCCGCCGAGCACGCGATTGTAGCTGCCGCCCTCGATCCGATCCGTGTACACGAGTCCCACCGTGGTGGGCGTGCCGAAGTTGCGCCGGAGGCGGAGGATGTTGAAGATCGGGTGATTGCCGGTCGCGCTGTCGCGCGTGTCCACCGCGCCCAGGTAGGCGATCGTCGTCCCGCCGAGATCGCCGATCAGCTTGTAGCCGCCGTCCGGTTGGACGATCTGACGCGTGTAGATCAGGGTGTTGGGTGTGTTGAAGAGCTCGAGCCCCTCGAGGAAGAATGGTCGCTTCTCGGGGTAGAAGAGGCTGAAGCGCTGGTTGGCCGACACCTGTCCGACGTCCGCCTCGACCTGTGAGAAGTCGGGGCGTGCCGTGCCGACCGCGGTGAGGCTCGCGGTGACCCCCCACCGCACGGTGCCGCCGACGTTGGCCGACCCCTTGTAGCCGTACCGGGGGGCGGGCGCGACCGGCGCCCCGTCGAGCTTCTGCGTGACTTCGGGCACGATGTCCATCACGAGCCCGCGCTGCATCTCGGTCAGCCCCGTGAGGGCACCCGATTGGAGGAGGTAGCCCGTACCCGCGCGGACGACGCGCGTCCACGTTTCCTCGTAGCCGCTGTGCTGCACGACGCGGTCGACCTGGAATCCCCAGGTCTGCGGATCGCTGCTCTGATAGTGCAGGCTCTTGAACGGGATCCGGATCTCGACCTCGTAGCCCCAGTCCGCGACGTGACCCCGGGACTGGTACACGTAGTCGGGATTCAGGTCGATCGACGCGTCCATCCGGCCGCCGCTGTTCTGGCCGCCGGCCGAGGCGCCGACGCCGTCGCTCCAGACGCCATCCTCCTGCACGCCCAGCGGATTGACGGCGAAGAGCAGCGCCTGGCGCCGCGTGTTGTAGGTATCGAGCAGGATGCTGACGTGGTCATCGGCATCGATGTTGTCGCGGTTTGCCAGTGTGGCCCGCACGACCGGCCCGTGGCTCTCGAAGGCGCGGATGCCGAAGTAGATGGCGTCCTTGCCGTACCAGACCAGCACCTCGGTCGAGTCGTTGGCCGGCCGGCCGTCGACCGGTTGGTACTCGGAAAAGCCGGTCAGGAGCGCCGCGCGCTGCCAGACCGGCTCGTCGAGTGACCCGTCGATGGTCGCGACGGTATCGATCCGCGGGATGTGTACCTCGATCCGGCCGGCCCGGCCGTCATAGACCTCACGCGTGCCACCGTGAGGGGTGGACGCGGCGGGCTGCGGGATCGCGATGGCGAGGGGAAGGGCGAGGAGACCGGCGAACGACATGCAGCCCGGAAAATTACGGCCGCTCGCAACGAATCGCCATTCCGACCCGTGTGTGCCTCGCTCCCTCGGCGGCCCGATCGCCGAGCCGCGGGCCGGGAGACCTGCCGGCTATCCTGAGGATCCGCGGGCCGGGGTGCTGTCCAGGCGCAGTCGGGGGAGCGGCTGGAGAGCGGTCGACGACCGGTCGGTCGGGCCGAGGGGCCGCCGCCATCAGCGGCCCCTCGGCGTCCTCCGACCGTTCGGGCAGACCGACCCTAGAACGCGCCGCTGGTGCAGTTGTGAATCGTGTTCGAGTACTCCTCCTGCACGGTGTAGGCGCGCGTGCCGACGACCTGGCTGTTGCGGAAGACGAAGCACAGGTCGCCGATCTCGTTGCTCGTCAGCCCGCTGAACCAGGCATCCCCGTCGGGGTCCGTGATCGTCTCGATGAACTCATGGGAGAGCGTCGAGGCCGTGCCGTCGATCACGCGCGTCTGGTTCGGCAGCACACAGCCGCCGACGAACTGGAACGGCTCGACGGTGAATATCACATGCTTCGCGCCGAAGTCGACGCTGCCGTGGAACGCGCAGAAGATGAACGTGCTCGGCTTATCGGGCGAGTAGCAGTGCGTCGCGTCCATGCACATGTCCGTACCCTGCGGCAGGAACACGTGGAAGATGTTGTGGTAGCCGCTGGCGTGGGCTGCCTCCGACGCGGAGAAGACGATGCTGAAGATGTCCTTCATGCTCGCCGTGTGGTTGACGAACTTCGCCGTGGTCTTCATCTCGGTGACGCCGAACTTGCCGGCGGCATCTTCGGACAGATACTGATTGGCGATCGCGATCAGGTTGCTCACGTTGAGATCGCGCAGAAAGGTCGCGGGCGTGAGGGTGACGGTCCCCCAGCAGTTCGCCGGCGTGGTCGGACAGTTGACATAGACGTTGCGGGAGGTGGCGCTGGTGATTACCGGGCCACCGAAGTTCGTGAGGTCCCACGGAGAGTTCACGAGCGTCCCCCGGGTGCTCGCCATGGCATGGCCGGGCGTCGGAGACTGGCCGTAGAGGGTGGTCGACGTGTGGACCACGCGGTTGGTCGAGAGCGCCACGGCCGTGCCCGCGCCGGGGACGATGGTGAACGGGGTGATGACGTCGCTCCCGGATCCACCGGGCACGCCGGTGGGTGCGTCGCCCTGACAGGCGGCGAGAAAAAGACCGAGGGCTCCCACGACGGCGGGGAGTGCCACGGACGACCAACGATCGAATCGGGGGTGCATCCCGGAAATGGCGCGCATTGGATTTCTCTGCCGGTCGGGCCGGCGGTGGAGTGGTCGCGGGTACGAGATGGGGGACGCGCGTGACTGCTCACGCGCGAAGCGCGAGGCGCGCCGGAGGCGCCCGCGATCGCGCGGGCGGAGGACGGGCCGACGGCCGGCGACACCGGGCGCAGTGCGCCGACAGCACGGGCGTGGCGCCGGTCATGCCATCTCGCGGTGCACCACAGGGCCCCGTCGACCAACGACCGCAGGCAGGATATCCACGGCGTGCTCCTCGGCGCGGGGCCCACAACGTACAGCGAGGGCCGTGCGTCGGCTAGCGTGTCTGCGAGCCGGCGAGCGCATCTGTCCCGTCCGGCTGAGTAGCACGCGGCGTACCCAAGTGTCGCGTCACCCAGGCGCTCGGGCGATGCACGACCGCGGCCCGCGCCAGGATCCGACAAGACGGCCGCGCTCGGACTCGCCGAGCGGCTGGCCGGCGGTCCTCAGGGCGGGGGTGGTGGCGCTCCTTCGGCGCTGTCCGCGCGACGGTTCACCTCGGCGCGCATCCGGACCCAGGCGAGTTGGTTCATGCCATTGAGCAGGTCGAGCTGCTCGAGGAGGCGTGCCCGGGCCTCCGGCTCGGCAGCGCTCCGCTGGGTCGAATCGAAGGTGGCGAAGATGCGATCGAGAAAGACGTGGTGAACACTGTCAGCCACATCGAGCTCGGCGCGCCGCCACTCCTCGATCAGGTATCGGCCGACCTCGGCGCCGGACGTGGCGGTGCCCGAGCTCGAGTCGTCCGGGCCGGCGGGCAGGGTGGCAGCCCCGCGTCCGCCACGCATCACGCGCTCGGCGGCCGGGACGGCGACCCTCCGCCTGGCCGACGGCGGCGGCGACGCGTGGGCGAGTTGCTCCATCGCCTCCTGGAGCGCGCGGGCGCCCTGCACCTGCGAGGGCGAGGCGCGGCCGAACGAGGTCCGGCAGTTCAGCCAGCACTGGTGCTTCAGGTCCCTGAGGTCGCCCAGGCCGCTTGCCAACGGCGCTCCGGGGATCGAGACAGCGCCGGGCGCGAGCAGGCTATCGCTCGTCTGGCAGATCGCCAGGCTCGCACCGAACGCCAGCGCGCTGAGCGCGACCAGGACCGTGCGCATCCGGGTTCCGACCTCTGTCGCTTCGACCCGCCGACGCGACACGTCGGCACACCTCATAGCTAACATCGGCGGGCCGGCGGCGCGAGGTGGCCGGTGCCTCGAGGGGAAGCCGCACGCGGGACTGGATCCGAGCTGAGCCGGAACGCCGGCGCGCCGCGATCGCCCTGCGCGCCCCCGCCATGCGCCGTCGGGGACCGGGCGTCCGCCCCGGCAAAGTAGTCGCTCGCCGCGGCGGCGTTCGTGGGGGCCGATGTGCCGCGTTCAGTCCGTGTATGCCGATACCGGGCGCTGGCACCCCTGCCAGCCCCCTGATCATCTCACCACGTACGGACCTCGGTGCCCATCATGCGTAGACTCTCGCTCTCGGCCCTCCTGGCTCCGCTCAGTACGATCGCCCTTGCGGGCGCGATCGCCTGCGGCGGCTCATCGTACAACGCCACCGGCCCGAACCCGAGCCCGACGCCGACCCCGTCGGGGAACGGGATGACCGTTCAGGCGACGCCATCGCTGGCGTTCTCCCCCGACAGCCTCACGATTCAGAGCGGTGCGACGGTGACGTTCGCCTTCGGTTCGGTCGCACACAACGTGTACTTCGATCCGCAGTCGGGGACGCCGGCGGACATCACGGGCGACAACGCGAACGTGAACGTCACCCGCACCTTCTCGACCGCGGGGACCTACCACTACACCTGCCACATTCATCCCTTCATGCACGGCACCGTCGTCGTCAAGTGATGATCTCGGGCTGGAGCGGCCGCTCCGTGACCATGCCGCCGGCGGCGCTCACGTAATACGCCCTGGCGTCCGGGCGCGTGGCGACGACCCGCTTCACCTCGTTGTCCTCGAAGTAGATGCCGGCGTCATTGTCGCACGCGTAGCCCGGCTTCATCTGGCCCGAGCCGATCAGCTTGTGGTAGAGCGGTCGGCGCGGCGCCTCGCGATCGTAGTGCGGGCAGTGGCTTCCCTTGATGAAGCCGAGGCACGTGACGGTGGACAGCTCCTTTGGCCGGGAGTCCGTCGTGCCCTCCTCGAACCAGCAGAGGGAGCCGGCGCTCGCGCCGCCCAGCACGATCCCTCGATCCCACGCCTCCCGGAGGACCTGATCGATGCCCTGCGCTTTCCAGATCGCCTGCTGATTGAGCGTATTGCCCCCCGACGCAACGATGCCGTCCATCGACAGCAACACTTCCTCGAACGTCTGGGTCATGCGATAGCTGCTGATGAAGCTGTCCTGCACGAAGGGCTCGACATCGAGTGGCGCGCAGTCCTGAAACCAGCGGATCGCTCCCTCCGGGCGGTCCGCGGAGGCAGTCGGAAGATAGCAGAGCTTCGGGCGTGGCTTCCCCGTCAGCGTGGCCATGTAGCGGATGAACGGAGTGTCGAAACCGCCCCCCGCGATCAGGATCTTGCGAGTGCCCGCGCGGCCGCGCGACGGCTCGGCGAGGGACGCGAGCGATCGCGACCCTGCCGCGAGCGGGCCGAGTCCGATCGTGGACGAGACGAGCCCGAGGGAGCCCAGGGCCGACGATGCGACAAACTCTCTGCGCTTCATGTGTCGCGCTCCATCGCGTGGAAGAGGAGTCGAGTTGGGGCTGGTGGCGCGGTGGGTGGGGCCGGCAAGGAGGGCAAAAGTACGCCGCGGTCATCCGCGGCGGCTATACCGCGGGACGGCGGGTCACGCGTCGGGCGCCGGCGAGAGCGCCGCCAGCCCCTTTCCGACGACCTTGCCGCCCAATCCGCGGCGCCCCAGCTTGGAACCGCTCGCGCCCAGCTCACCCTAACCGTAGTCGAGGGACGATGCGCCCCGCTCTCACCCGCCCCGCTCGCACCCGCCCTGCTCGCACCCGCCCTGCTCGCACCCGCACTGCTCGCACCCGCACTGCCGTCCCCCGCGCCGTCCGCGCCGGCACCGCCATCGCGCTCGCCCTATGCGTCGGCCTGGCCGCCGCCGCCCCGCTGCACGCGCAGGAGCGCCGGGCCTACAACCCGCCGGGGACGCCGACGACCCTGCCGTTCAGCAACGGCATTCAGGTCGGGAACATGCTTTTCATCGCGGGCCAGGAAGGCAAGGTCACCGGAGACATTGAAGGCGAGACCCGAACAGCCCTCGAGAACGTGAAGAAAGTGCTCGACGCCGCCGGCTTCAACCCCGGCGACGTGGTGCAGGTCACCGTGTATCTCAAGGACATCGCCGACTTCCCCCGGATGAATGGCGTCTACGCCACGTTCTTCCCCGACCCCAAGCCGGTCCGGGCGACGGTGCAGGTCGCGGCGCTGGTGAACGACGCCCGGATCGAGATCGCTGCCGTCGCCGTTCGGAGTGGCGGAGCCGCGTCGCGGTGAGCCATGCGGCGGCCCCGGCCGTGCTCGGCTGAATCGGTCGGCGGTGGCGCGCAACTTTCAGACGACCGTGGCGCCCGAGCAGCCTCCGGGTGTCCAACCCTGCGCGGGCCGCCCGATCCGGGCGCGCCTCACCTCGACCTTCGAGCACGGAGCCCGACCCATGGGAGCTGCCGCCGTCACGATCTCCGAGCGCAATGCCGGGGACTCGTCCATCCTCGACGGCCTGGCGAAGCTGGTCAACGAGACTGGAATCGAGATCGCCGTCACGCTACTCGTGGGAGGCGCGGTTGTCTCGGGGCTGCTCACGGCCACGCAACGGTTTCTGGCCTGGCACCAGACGCAGATCGACAGGCTCTCGTCGACGGCGCCGGACACGGTCGTCGACGCCTACGAGGGTGCGGGGCCCCCGACCACGCGGGAGATCGACGAGATCGTCGCGGCCTGGCGAAGCTCCGTGCAGCGCGGAGACGCTCCAGGCCGCTTCCCGGCACTCGTGCTCCGCGACGTCTTCGTGCTGTCGAGTGGCGGGACGGCGCCGGTGCAGTACCCGTTTCTCCTGATCCGATCGGCCGCCGTCGACGGCTTCACCTTTGGCACGACCCGCCAGGGCTGACGAGGGCTGACGAGGGCTGACGAGGGCCGCCGGGCGGCGCGAGTGATGACTGACTAGCGGTTGCCCGCGATCCCGCCGCCCAGGCCGTACAGCGCCACGGCATTGCCCCGCATCACCATGACGGCGATCTCCTGGGCGCGCTCCCGCGTGATGTCATGGTCCCGCATCATGGCCGTGAGGGCGATCCCGAGCGCGCGGCGCGCTTTGAGGCTGGCGACCCAGCCCACGTCGGCCCAGCCCACGGGATCCTCGTTGTGCTCGGCAAAGGCATCGCTCCCGTAGAGCACGCGGTCGGGCATCTCCTCGAGCCACTCGCGCAGGACGTCGGCCAGCGTGTGGGCGGAGAGGTAGGCCGACATCATCGAGATGTCGGCATAGACGTTGGGCTTCGTGAGCAGCGCGAGCGTCTGGTGCACGAACGGCCAGCCCCCGTGCAGGAGGACGAACCGCGTCCCGCGGAGGGTCGAGTCGTTGAGCACGCCCTCGAGCTGAAGCGGGGTCGAGCCGGCAATCCGATAGAAGCCCCCGGCGAGATCGGTACAGTGAATGTGGACCGGGAGCCCGAGGCGGCCCGCCTCACGAGCGATCGTCCGGAAGAGATAGTCCTCGAGGGTGCGGTACTCCGCGTGTGTCGGTGTCCCGCCCCGGACGTAACGCGCATACACGGCACGGGCGGCGGCCGCCGGCGGGTCGCCGAAGTCCAGTGGCCGCAGGTACGCCACCTCGAACTTGACCGCGACGGCGCCCTCGCGTTTCGCGCGCTCGAGCGTCGGCACGAGAACCCGGGCCAGATACGCGTCGAGTGTGGCGGGCAGCGCCGGGACACCAATGTCGCGGAGATAGCGCCGGAGCAGGCGGCTCTCCCGGGGGTAGAGTGATCGCGTGTCGGGGGTGCCGGCGGCTTCCGCCGCGGTGTTCAACGGGTACATGAGGGGGTCGACGAACGGCACCCATCTGAACCGCGGCGGCGCGAGCCCGGGGCCCATGGCGACCCGATTCGCGAGCATCACCTCGGTGCCCATCTGGTCGAGCGCCCACTCGGCCGCGTGCACCCCCTGCGCCCGGGCGAGGCGGGCCTTGGCGTCGAGCAGTGTCTTGACGTGCGCCGCGTCCATGTCGGCGAACCCGTAGTCGTAGAGCGCACGCCAGGCGGGGATCCACTGTGGGTCGTCCGCCGAGAGCCCCCGGGGGAGCGGGAACGGCGGGATCGCGCCGAGCGGAAGGGCGTCGTAGTCGGTGTCCGCCGGGGCCCCGGGGAGCGTGGGGAGGAGCGGGTGTGCGTGGTTGTCGATCGCCCTGATGCCCGCGATGTACCCGGCGAGCGCCGAGTCGACGGGTGATTGCGCCGCGAGCGGCACGGAGAGGGCGAGTCCAGCCACCGCGAGCACACGGGTCAGTGGGAGCACGCAGATCCCTCGACGCAAACAGGTGGATGAGGGGCGGGGAGCGGAGCGAGTCCGAGGGCGCAGCGGTCAGGGCCCGGGTTGCGCGGCGATGCAGTCGATCTCGACCAGAAACCCGTGAAGCTGACACCCGATCGTCGTGCGCGCCGGCGGGTCGGTCGGAAAGAACTCGCGGTAAATCTCGTTGTATTCGGCGAACCGCGTCATGTCGGTCAGGTACGTCGTGATCTTCGCGACGTCGCCCAGGTCCGCCCCGACGCCACGCAGCACCGTCCGCAGATTGGACAGCGCGAGGCGAACCTGGGCCGCGAAGCCATCGGGAATGTTCCCGGTCGCCGGGTCGCGCGGCACCTGGCCGGAGACGTAGATCAACCCGTTGACGATGACGGCGTGCGAGTAGTGGCCGCCCGGGCTCGCGGCGCCCCGCACCATGATTGCCTTGCGCATCGAGACGTGTCCTTGGCCGAGTGCTGGTCGAATGCCGTCTACAACGATAACGTTCGACCCGGCCGCGACGGAGTGGACGGTGCAAGTACCACCGGCGCGGCGCGTCGCGAGCGCCGCGGGCCTGACGGCGAGTGGTAACGGGGCGACTCGCGAGGCCCCTCCTCAATGGCGGTGCGCCATGACTGTCGGATGCGGGACGGCCCACGGCACGGAACGGCGGGCGACATGACCACTGCCTCGGCTGGCGACAGCCGCCCCGGCCGGCCGGCCGCCCCGTCCGGGCTGCCGCGCGTCCTCGGGCTCGCCGACCTCATTGCGATCGTGCTCGGCACCGTCATCGGCTCCGGGATCTTCATGGTCCCGGGGGTCGTGCTTCGCGACGTCGGCGGCCACCTCGGGCTGGCGCTCGGTGTCTGGGTCGCCGGCGGCGTGCTCTCCCTGCTCGGCGCGCTGACGTACGGGGAGCTGGGCGCGCTGCTGCCGGAGGCCGGCGGGCTGTACGTGTACATCCGGGATGCGTTCGGTCCCTTGCCCGCCTTTCTCTACGGCTGGACGCAATTCCTCGTCATCGCCAGCGGCTCGGTCGCAACCCTGGCCGTCGCCTTCACGGTGTACCTGGGCACGCTCACGCCCATCGGGGCCGGAACCGGGCGGCTCGTGGCGGTGGGGCTCATCGCCATCTGCGCCGCGATCAACGTCTGGGGGACCCGCAAGAGCGCGGACATGCAGGCCTGGACGACCGCCGCCAAGGCGCTCGCGATCCTGGTCATGGGGGTGGCGCTCCTCCTGGTGCCGTCGGCGGCCGGACCATCGCTGTCGCCGGCGAGCGCCGGCATGTCGACGGGCGCCATGCTGGCCGGCGCCGGGGTCGCGGTGGTGGCGACCATGTGGTCGTACGAGGGCTGGCAGTACGTCACGTTCGCGGCCGGCGAAGCGCGGAACCCGCAACGGACCTTCGCCCGGGGACTCGTCGTCGGGACCTGCGGGGTCGTGTTCCTGTACGTGCTGGCGAACGTGGCCTACGCGCACGCACTCGGCCCGGCCGCGGTCGCGCACTCGGACCGGGTGGCGGGCGACGCCGTGAGCGCGGTATTCGGCGGCTGGGCTGGCCGCATCATGACCGTTGTCGTCGAGATCGCGGTCTTCAGCGCACTGAACAGCGTCATTCTCACGGCTCCTCGCGTCTTCTACGCGATGGCGCGGGATGGGCTCTTCTTCCGACGCCTGGCCGAAGTTCACCCGCGCTTCGGCACACCGGCCTTCGCGATCATTGCCGGGGCGCTCTGGGCGATGCTGCTCGCCGCGAGCGGGACGTACGAACAGCTCCTGACCTACGTGATCGGGACCGGCTGGGCGTTCTACGGGCTCGCCGCCGCCACCCTCTTCTGGTATCGCCGCCACCGCCCGAACGCAGTGCGCCCGTTCCGCGTGCCCGGCTATCCCGTCGTCCCCGCGCTCTTCGTGCTGGCGTCGCTGGGCGTGGTCATCGAATCCCTCGTCGCGCAGCCCGTGCGGGCCACGATCGGACTGGGGATCGCGCTCCTCGGAGTGCCCGCCTATTTCGCGTGGCGGCTCCGATCGGGGCGTGGCGCGGGCCGCGTCCCCGATGCGGGCGCCGCCCTGCCGGACAGTGGCGCCGAGGTCGCCGCCCGCACGCCTCCGGTCTGACCCGGGGTCAGGGCGAGCCGACCCGCGCGCCCGGGCCGGACGCCGTGGCGACCGTCACGGGCAGCGGCGACAGGTGGTTCCAGTTCGCGATGGCGTTGACGACGAGAGCGAACGTTCCCTGCGACTCCCAGCGCCACAGCGGTCGGATGCCGAACAGGACCACATGACCCTTGCCGAGAGGCGCATCGACGACCGCCGCCTTGCCGGCGAGCTCGGAGCCCGACACGAGGAGCCCCGAGAGAAGCAGTGAATCCGGCCGCGTCACGTAGCGGAGGATGACACGGCCGCGCTGCGCCTCCTGGTCGCGCAGCACCGCCGAATCGACGCCGACCGTGATCGCGAGTGTGTCGCGGGGCTGCACGGAGAGGATCGGCGCGCCGCCGAAGTACACCGGGAAGGTGGGGGCGTCGTCGTACCCGTACAGGATGGGGCTGCCGGGGGCCAGAGATTGCGCCCGCAGGATCGACCCCTGGACGCGCAGCGCTTTTGGCTGGACGACCTGCACGGTGGGGTTGAACCCGAGGACGACCGGCAGCTCGCTCGTGGCGCCCTCGGTGATCAGGAGCCCGCCACGCTCCACGAACTGACGGAGCGCCAGCGCGCCCGCCAGCCCCATCCCGGGTCGGAGATCGTCCGTCTGGTCCAGGCGACCGAGGTTGGGGGTCAGCGCGCTCTTCTTCCACGGGATCGGCGGGCCCGTCATCGGCCGGCCGTTGAGGAGCGACGTCGTCGACACGCTCACGTCGGGGAAGACCACGACGTCGAACCGGTCGAGCGCCCCCGGCCTGCGCAGCGATTGATCCGAGATCGACGTGTAGGGAAGACCCATCTGGTCGAACGCAAAGCGGACCCATCCCTCGTTCTGCGTCTCGAGCCAGGTGTGCAGGACGGCAACGCGGGGCAGCTCGAGCGCGTGGCGGCGAACCGTGATCGCGGCACCCGTCGCGCGCCCGCTCACGCCCAGCGACGCCGCGAGGGTCCGACGGGCGGCGGTCGCGCCCTCGACGAGGAACGTGCCGGCCGGGAACCGATCGCCGCCGACCGTGAACGGCGAGTCGGCGACCGCAACGTGCGCGCCGGCGAGCTTCCACGGGAGGACTGCGGATCGCCAGTCGCCGCTGTGGCGCAGGACGAGCGTGCCGCCGGCGCGATCGGGCGCCTGCGGGGCAGCCGTGGCGTCGGCGGCGATCGTTCCCGGCGCGGTGGCGTCGCGGTCCAGGCGGTCCATCGGGCGACTGAGCACGGCCGAGTCGGCGATGGGATACGTCGTCACGTGCCGCAGCAGATCGAGCGTCCAGCCCGTGTCGTCGTAGGGGGGTGGCTCGTTCGCGCCGAAGTGCTGGGAGGCGAGCAAGGTGCGCACGGTCGCCGTGTACGGCTGATCCATCCGGACGATCCAGTCGCCGCGGTGGATCGCCACTCTGGCACGCGCGCGCTTGGCGCTGTCGCCCCTGGCGCTGTCGCCCCTCGCGCTGTCTCCCTTGACGCTGTCCGGTCTCGCGCTCTCGGCCGGCGCCCCGCCGCTCCCGGGCTCGTGCGGCGTCAGATTGCTGCCCACCTCGACCGGCCGTGGCGCCCGCTGAGCGTCGAAGTCCGCCGTCGCGACGTGCACCTCGGTCCCGTGCTCGCGGAAGAGGTTCACCAGCGCCGCCGCCTCGGCGGCGTGACGTTGGTCGTGCGGGATCACGTAGGCGTACGGCGCCGTCGTCTGGCCGCGGCGGACGATGCGTTCGGCCTTGGCGGCAAAATTCTCCAGGAACGTCGTGCGGTTGTCGGCGACGTAGCGGAGCGCGATCAGGGCGCCGGACTCCTGGTAGTTGATGTTGGAGCGAATGCACCAGCGGACACCGTTGACCGGAGGGTTGGGTCGATCCCACCGGCGCTCGATGGCGTCGGTCGCGAGGTGCACGATGTGGCAGTCGGCGCCGAGCGACGTGTACGTCTCGTAGAAGCGGCCGATCGAGTTGTGCAGGCTGGCGACCGACAGCACCGTGTAGTTGGGCGCCCACCCGTCGTAGAACCCATGGGTCCAGACGCCCGGCAGCCCGCGGCGGGTGAGCTCGGTGATCTCCTGGTAGGCGAGCGTGTGCAGCTCATCGACCAGGATCGGGTCGAACTCGTCGTTGTACGGACCCGTGCCCGTGCTCGTGTACAGAAAGGGGACCGACTCGTGCAGGTCGTGCGCGACGGTCGGGTGCCACGCCAGGAACGTGCGCATCACGCTCTGGGTCAGGCGCTGGGAGAGGACCATTGCGTCCCGATTATTGTCGTGGGCGGTGTATTTCCCCCAGTAGATGAGGGGGACGCCGCGCTCACCGACGTTGAGCGCCCGGGACTCGGCGAAGGCGTCCACCGCGCGATCCCGGCCGTCGGTCTCCAGGACGGGTGTGATGAGCGTGATCACCCCGGCGCGGATGGCCCGGATCGGCGCGGACTCGTCGACGGCGAGGCGATAGGCGAGCTCCATCAACATCTCCGGGCTCCCGGTCTCGGGCGAGTGGATGGACCCGGTGAGCCAGTAGACGGGCTTGGCCTCGCGGATGAGCCGGGCCCGCTCGCCGGGTGCCAGGCCCCGCGGATCGGCGAGACGGGCGAGCTTCGCCCGGTAGTCGTCGAGCGCCGCGATCGTCGGCTCGTCCGCGATTGCCACGACCAGCATCTCGCGCCCTTCGTCGCTCATCCCCGCGCCGAACACCCGGACGCGTGGTGACGCCGCGGCGAGCGCCCGAAAATACCGGTTCACGTCGGCGACGTGAGAGAGTCGACCGACGGTTCCGGGCACGTACCCCAGCACCTTGAGTGGCGTTGGGACGGTGGGCGACGCCGGGAGATAGTCCACGAGCTCCGTCGAGAAGCTCCAGTGGGGGTCGGTCGGCGTGAGGGCGTGAATCTCGCGCGTGTAGGCCGAGTCGATCGGCTGCTGGGCGGTCAGGCGGGTCGAGCCGCCTGCGGTCGCGGCGAACGCGACGAGGGCGGCGGCGTGGAGGCGAAGGCGCATCCGCAGAGGATGCGGCCCGGTGCGGCCCGGTGCCAGGGGCGCGGAACGCGCCCCTGGTCGTAGGGGCGGCATTCATGCCGCCCGCGATTCGCATCTGCACCAATGCCGGGGCGGGAACGGCCACGTCCCGCGGCCCCCGTAGGGCGGCATTCATGCCGCCCGCGATTCGCATCTGCACCAATGCCGGGGCGGGAACGGCCGCGTCCCGCGGCCCCCGCGCACCGGGAACGACGACGACGGGCGCGGGGTGCCGGGGCCGTCGCGGGGGATTTCATCCCCCGACCCGTGTCACCAATCGTAGTCGCGGCGGTAGCCGACGATCCGTCGGAAGAGCCAGACGATCAGCGCGATCGGGAGGACGACGAAGATCAGCAGCTTGAGGAGCAGGATCGTCGCGAGGCCGACAGCGGCGAGCACGAGCAACGGAATACCCAGAATCGCGACCGTGAACAGTGGCCGCAGGGCGAAGAGTCGAAGCAGGGCAGCAAGCATGACCGGAAGCTCCCGAGGGAAACGCCCATCCCTACGTCCCCGGCGCGGGGAAGTTTCCGCCCCCCTCCCGCCCGCCCCGTCGCCTGTTCCGCGTCTCGCGTCCTCCCCGTCGTGCCCTCCCGCGCCCCCGCGGTCCCTAGTCGCCGAGGCGGCGGAGGAGCGCGGGAGGGAGCATCGCGACCAGGGTCGCCTCGCCTGCCCGGGCGGCAGGCTCGAGCTCGAGCAGGCAGGCGCCCCCCTTGCGGAGCGGGGTTCGCGAGTCGGTGAGACCGGTCAGGAGCCAGGTCGCCAGCCCGCCGATGTGGGGCTCGTGGCCGACCACGGCCACGATCTCGGCGTCCCGCTGCCGCCGGAGCCAGGTGAGAAACCGGTCGAACGGGCTGTCGGGGGCGAGCGCGGGCACCGACACGATGTCGAGGTCGCCGTACGCACTGGCGATGATCTCCGCCGTCTGACGGGCCCGCGTGAGCGGGCTGGTGGCGAGCACGTCGATCGACCGCGCCACGCGCCGCAGGCCCTGCGCGATCTGCTCCATCTTCCACTTCCCCTGCTTGGTCAACGGGCGGCGCGAGTCGTCCTCGCCGGTCGCCGCGAACTTCTCCCGATCCTCGGCGATCCCGTGTCGGACGAGCAGTAGCTGCATGGGCCCTCGCCTGGTCTCGTGTCCCGGACCGTTACCGTATCGGCGACGTCGGCACCAGCGGATCCGTCTCACCGCGATCCGGATGGCCTCCGCCGGTCACTCGGGCGTCGAGAGATGGAACTCCTGCGCGTGCCCCCGGTGCAGACCGAAGTCCATGTCCTCGGCGCGCATCGTGACCGCCGCCTGAAACGTCGGAGCCTGCTGCGCGCGCGCGGTCACCAGCTCCCACTTGCTCCCGTAAGCCACCTCGAAGGCCGTCCGGCACATCCGCTCGACCGCTTTGCCCTCCTCCGGACCCGGGCGTCGCGCACGGGTGATCACCTGGGAGACGAAGAAGTTCCGCGCCGCTTCCTCGGGCGCGAGCCGCGCGTACGCGGCCGGCTGCGCATTGACCTCACACCACCAGGACGTGGGTCGCGCGGGCGCCGGGGCAGGGCGGCGCGGGAGCGTCGGCGTCGGTGGTGCGGGCGGCGGCGTCTGAGCGCCCACGCCAGCGCCGCCCTGTGCCTCGAGCCGCGCGCTCGACGCGCAGAAGGCGATCAGCGCCGAAGCGCTCACGACCCAGGTCGGCGACAGCCATCTCACGCGATGGTGCTCCGGGTTTGGATGATGGACCGACCCGGCGAGCCGGGACAGGATCCGGAAGAAGTCGGCAACGGGTCGCCGAGGAATCGGCGGCCCGCCGTCCAATCTGCAAGGCGTGTGCGACCGCGCCAACGTCATTGGGCCCGGGCACGCGGAATCGGGCGTCGGCCGCCGAGCGCCGCCACGTCACCTCCCGTCCCGGAGACCACGACCACCGTCGCCGTCGCGGACTTGCCACCGCTCGATGCGGTCACGATGATGGGCGCCGCCGTGTCGGCGGGCTGCGGCGCCACGACGCCGGATGATGCGACTCGGCCCGGAGGTGCGCTGCTCCACGTCACGCTCGGAGCGGCGACGGGATTGCCCAGCGAGTCGGTGACCGTCGCACTCAGCTGCGCCGTCTGCGCTGTCGTGATCGTGGTGTCGCCGGGGACAATCGCGATGCTCGCTACTGGCGCCGGGCTCACCTGCACGACCGCGGCCCCGGTGATTCCTCCGGTGCTGGCGAGCACCGTTGCCGTGCCGTTCGCGACGCCTGTGACGATGCCGCCCGGATCGACGGTCGCGACGCCCGGCGTCTCGGACGACCATGCGATGGCGACCCCTGGCACCGGATTGCCATTCGCGTCGCGCGCCGTCGCCGTGAGTGCGACCGTGCCCCCGATCCGCACCGCGGCCGGGTTTGGCGTGACCGTGACGCTGCTCACGGGGACCGCGGTGACGGTGACGGTCGCGCTCCCCGACACGCCGTCGCCGGCGGTTGCGGTCACGACGATCGCCGTGCCGGCGTCGTTCGGGTGGGGAGTGACCACGCCCGCGCGTGAGACTCGTCCGCCCGGCGCGCTCGACCAGCGGACGGCGCCAGCCGTGACGTTCCCCTGTCCGTCGCGGAGCACGGCCCGAAGCTGCGCCGTCTGCGCGACAGTGATCGTCGTGTCGGCCGGCAGCACGGCGACGCTCGCCACCGGCGCCGGCGCGACGTGCACCGTGGCGCTGGCCGACTTGCCGCCGCTCGACGCCGAGACGGTGATCGGCCCGGCCGTGTCGCCGGGCTGCGGGGTGACGAGTCCCGATGCGGAGACGCGCCCGGCGGGTGTGCTGCTCCAGGCAATGGTCGGAGCGAGGACGGTGTGGCCGAGCGAGTCGATGACCGTCGCCCGCAGTTGGGCCGACTGACCGACCGTCACGGTCGTGTCGGCCGGAGCGAGCGCAATGCTCGCGATCGGCGTCGCGCTGACCTGCACGACGGCCTTCCCGGTCGCGGTCCCCGCGGTGGCGACGATCGTGTCGACGCCTGTGGCGACTCCCAGCACCACGCCCGTGACCGGGTCGACGGTGGCGACCGCCGGTGTCCGGGACGACCAGGTGACGGTGGCCCCGGAGATCGGGTTCCCGTTGGCGTCGCGTGCCGTCGCGGTGAGCGTCACGCTGCCTCCGACCCGCACGCTCGCGGCGCTCGGCGCGATCGTCACGCTGCTGACCGCGACCGGAGACACGTTGACGGTCGCGGACCCTTGCCGCCCCTCCGACGTCGCCGTCACGGTCACCGAGCCGACGCCCGTTCCGGTGACGACGCCCGATCCGTTGACCGTCGCGATCTGCGGATTGGCCGAGCTCCAGGTGACCGTGCGTCCGGTGAGCACGGTGCCCTGAGCGTCGCGCGTCGTCGCGGTGAGCGCGACCGTCCCCTGCACGGTCACGCTCGCCGGGTTCGGGGTCACCGTGACGCTCGCCACCGGCACCTGGGTGACAGTGAGGATCGCGGTATCGGCGGCCCCGCCGGACTGCGCGACGATCGACGCCGAGCCCACGCCGACGGCAGTCGCCAACCCGGACCCACTCACGACGGCGACGCCGGTGGCGCTGGACGACCAGGTCACCGGCCGGTCGGACACGACCACACCGTTCTGGTCGCGAACCGTGGCCGTGAATTGCTGCTGGCCGCCCTGCGGGACGGAGGCGGACTTTGGCGCGATCGTGACGCGCCCGACCGGCACTGGCGGTACCGTGATCGTGGACGCGCCCCCGACGCCGCCGACCGTCGCCACGACGACCGCCGTGCCGGCGGCGCGCGCCGTGACCTGTCCCGACGCGTCGACCGCCGCGACCGTGGAGTTGCTGCTCGCCCACGTCACCGGCCGGCCGGTGAGCTGATGGCCGGCCGAGTCGAGCGCGGTCGCGCGCAGCGCCGCCTGCCGTCCTACCAGCAGGGTGTCGACCGGCGGCGTCACGAGGACCGATGCCACCGGAACGAGCGAGACGGTGACGATCGCCTGGCCCGTCTTCCCGCCGCTCGTGCCCGTGATCGCGGCTGTCCCGACGCCGACTGCGGTGACGACCCCGCTGTGTGCGTCGACCGCCGCGACGGCCGGACTCCCCGAGGAGAACGTCACACTGGCGCCCGGGATCGGAGCGCCGGTGGCGTCGGTGACCCGGGCCGAGAGCTGCTCGGTCTGGCCGACGAGGAGGGCGGAGGCCGCCGGGGAGAGCACGACCGCGCTGGCCGGCGGCTCGCTGACCGTGATCGTGTCCGCCGCGCTCTGACCGCCAGCGGCGGCCGTGACCACCGCCAGGCCTGGAGCGACGCCGGTCACGAGTCCGGCGCTCGAGACTGTTGCGGTCGCCGGCGCCAGCGACTGCCAGGCGACTGCGCCGCCGAGCGGGTCACCGGCGGAGTCGACGAGCATGGCGGTCAGTCGCGTCGTTTGGTGCACGACGATCGACGGAGCGCGCGGCGCGATCGCGATGCGGGCTACTGGTACCGGCGTCACCGTCACGAGCGCCTGGCCGCTCCTCGCCCCGACCGTCGCCGTGATGTGCGCCGTTCCGAGGCCTCTGGCGACGACCAATCCGTCGCCATCGACGGTCGCCACGGCGGGATTGTCCGTCGCCCAGGTCGCATTCGCGTTCGAGGCGAGCTGACCCGCGGCGTCGCGGACCGTGTCGACGAGGCGCATCGTCGTATTCACGCGAAGAGTGACGACGGACGGCGAGACGATGACGGCCCCGACCGGTGGGGGGAGCACCGCCAGCGTGGCCACGCCCGACACCCCCTGTGCGCTGGCCGCGATCTCGGCCGTACCCGGGCGCCGCGCCGACGCCGTTCCGTTCTTGTCCACGGTCGCGATGGTTGTATCGCTCGACGACCAGAAGAACGCAACGCCGGCCAGCGTGGCGCCCGAGGCGGTGCGCGCCGTGGCCACCAGCGTCGTGTGGGTGCCGGCGACGGTCGCGCTGGATTCCGGGCTGACGACGACTCGGCTGATCCGACCGGATCCATCCCCCGGACCCGTGGCCCGACTCGTCCCGCAGGCGACTCCCGCCCACGCGGCAGCGGCGCCCAACCCGACAGCCACCACAGGGGCACGCCATAGCCTGACCACCGCTCCGTGTCTCGACACCCGCCCCTCCGGAGGCAGCCTGGCGACGTCCACCCGACTCGGGTCTGCTCGTTCCGCGTCGATCACTGGCAAGCGGCGGACCGCGGCGGGCCGCCCCTCGGGCAGGACCCGGGCCGCGGCGGGCGTCCGCTCGACCCGGCGCCTGGCGAGCCCTACCTTTCGTTCTGACCGAGGGCGCCGGGCGGCACCGACCGCTGCCCGCACGCCACCCTGTGGGCTCTGGGAGCACCGATGACGGGAACGCCCGGACACGAGATCGTCGTCGACCGCCTGCCACCGCTCGCCGACCGTGCGAGCGAGGCGAGCGCGGCGGGCGCGGCGGGCGCGGCGGCGTGCCCGGACGCGCCGGGTCGCGACCTGGCCAGCGAGCTCCGCGCGCATCGCGATTGGCGTCACACGCACCTCGGCGCGTCGCCCGATCTCGGCGGCGTGGACCTGAGCGGTGAGGATCTGCGGGGCGTCGACTTCACGGCGGCGCCCCTCGAGGGCGCGAACTTCTCCAACGCCAACCTGACCAACGCCCGCTTCGCCTGGGCGCAGCTCGCCCATGCCGACTTTTCCGGTGCGACCGGCGTGCTCGGGACGCAGTTCGCGCGAGCCGACCTGACCGGTGCGCGCCTGCCTCCGGGTGTGCGGTTCGCTTCCTTCGACGCCGCGAACGAGATCGCCCAGAGCACCAGCAAGTTGCTGCTCACGATGCTGCTGGTCTGTGCCTACTCGTGGTTGACGATCAACTCGACGCTCGACGCCCGGCTGCTCACCGACACGGGCGCGTCGCAGCTCCCGATCCTGAACGCGCAGATCCCGATCGTGAACTTCTACGCGCTCGTGCCGTTGGCGCTCGTCGGCTTGGCGGTCGTCACCATGCTCCAATCGCAGCGACTCTGGGCCACGGTGGCTGCGGCGCCGGTCACGCTTCCGGACGGGACGACCATGGCCGATCGCGCCGGGGCCTGGTTGCTCGGGCCATGGGTGGTCGAGCGCGTGCTCCCCGCCGCGCAGCGGGGCTTTCTCATCCGGCTCCAGGCGCGGCTCGCCGCGCTCGTCGGATGGTGGATCGTGCCAGCCACCGTCGCCTGGTTCTGGGGGCGGTATCTCCACCGCCACGATTGGCCGATCACGTTGACGCAGTTGGCCGCGCTCACCGTCGGCTGCGCGGCGGCGGCGGCGTTCCTCGGCCTCGCCAGCGCGACGCTCCCGCGTACCCCGCCGGCGCCGGCCGTCGACGGCCTCCGACCGGGCCGACGGTGGGCAGCGCTCCGACTGCTCCTCCCCGCGGCGGTCGCGGCCGTCGGCGTGCCGCTCGTCTTCGGCCTCACGTCATATGCGGCCATCCGCGGCGTACACCCGAGCGAGGCCGCCAACGGGCTGACGGAGCAGGTCGGGGAGATGCAGCCCGCGCTCACACTGGCACGCAGCGTTCCCGCGCTCCAGGCCGGCATTCCGCAACTCATGTCGCGGGTCGGGATGCATCCGGTCGCGCAGCTCGCCGAGGCCGAGGTCTCGACTCGCCTGGCCGCCGTGGCCGCGGCGGACACCGGCGCCGAGGCCAAGGCGGTCGGTGCCCGGCTCGTGGGAGCGGATCTGCGCTTCGCCTCGGGCGAGCGGGTCTTTCTGGCGTCCAGCGATCTCCGACGGGCCGATCTACTCGGCGCCGACCTCTGGTCCGCGGACCTGCGTGGCACGCAGCTCGCCGGGGCGAGTCTTGCCGGTGCGCTGCTGTTCAACGCGGACCTGCGCAAGGCGCGCGCGAACGCGGTGCCGACGGCCGACCGGTCCCGGACCGTCGCCGGAGTGGTCGAGGCGGACACGTTGCTCTGCTCGCGCGCCTCGTTCGTGGCCGCGAACCTTCGCTACGCGCGGTTGAACGGCGGGGACTTCCGTGGCGCCGCGTTCGACGCGGCGCTGCTCCAGGGGGCCGCATTCACCCGTGCACGCGTGACCCACGCGACCTTCGCGGGGGCCGATCTCGACGGCGCCGACTTCCGCGGGGCGATTGGCCTGACCCCCGACCAGGTGCTGGCTGCGCGCCACGTGGACGCGTTGTTCGATTCGACCTTCCTGGCGGCCCTCCGCGTGCGGAGCCCCGAGCGGCTGGCCCACTACGACGCGGCGGCGATCATGGCCGAGACGGAGCGTGAGCGCCTCTCGGGCGAGGACGAGCCGGACACACTGAGTCCGGACGCTCGCGACGCGCGCAACCGGCTCATCCGCCGGGCGTATGACGAGGGGCCGGCGACCACGCCGTCGTCCGGCGACCTCGCGCAGTGGGTGCACGCCCCCGCGACCCCGCCCCGGCCCGCCGCGTCCCCGGCCGCGCAGGCCGCGGGCGGGGCAGTCCCCTACGGGTGCGCCGAAGTGCGCGGCATCGGACGGGCCGCGCCGGAGCGCGTCGCCGCCGCGGCGGGCACACCGGCCGGCACACCGGGGCGCTGAGCGAAGCGGGCTACGGGCCCGCCTCACGCACTAGTTGTCGGTGTCGTCGGCGTCGTCGTCCGCGCTGTCGGAGCGATCACTCTCCGGATCCCGGTGGCGGTCCCACTGCCGGTCCCAGTGCCGGTCCCAGTGCCGGTCCCAGTGGGGTCGCGACCACTGCATCGCGCGCCGCTCCTCGCGCTCGGCGTCCCGCTCCGCCTGGCGTTCGGCCCGGCGTGTCGACGCGTCGTTCATGGCGCGTTCCGCCATCCGCTCCGCGCGGTCGGCCTGGAGGAGTGCCATCTGCTCGGCGTGGCTCGCAATGCGGACCCCGAAGGCGTGCCAGCGCTTGCCCAGGCTCGCGTCTGCGGCCGGCCACTGCTCGTCGGCGTCGACGAGCGGGCTCTCGCTCCGGCCATCTGGACAGGGAACGCCGAGCCGATCTGCGTCGGCAACGGCTGCCGCCAACTCGCGCCGCGCCGCCGCCGTCGCGGCGTCCGCGGCCACCAGTCGATGGCGGGCGGCATCGATCCGGTCCAGAACGCGGTCCACCGAGTCCGACGAGGACCGCGCGCGCTCCTGGCCGGGGGCAGTGTTGGCCGCGCTATCGACCTGCTGGGCGTGGGCCCGACCGCAGGCCACGGCGCCCAGGACGAGGGCGCATTGAGCGATCGCGGATGCGGCGGCCATGCGGCCGCGTGAGATCCGGGGGAGCGCGAGGGGGGGCATGGAAAGGACTCCTCGGAGGGTCTCCTGCCCGTACGGGCCGCTCGCGACGAGGTTTCAGCCGGCCGCAGCCGATCCGGGCGAGGCTTGCCGCGGCCGCCGCCGGCGGGGATACTCCGCGCATGAGCGAGTCACCGGTGGCCGACCAGGGGCTCGAGCAGTTGCTCGAGGCGATGTGCGACGTGTGTCGCCGACTGCACGGCCGGAACCTGTTGGCCGCCGCCGACGGGAACGTCTCCGTCCGTCTCGACGATGGTCGGATCGCGATCACGCCGTCGGGCGTCCCCAAGGCACGCCTCGAGCCGCACCAGATGGCCTATCTCTCGCCCGCCGGCGATCGCCTCGCCGGATGTCCGTCGAGTGAACGCCTCATGCATCTGGCGATCTACGCGACCTGCCCCGCGGCGCGGGCGGTCGTCCACGCGCACCCGCCGACGGCCATCGCCTGGTCGGTCGCCCGCCCCGATTGGGCGACCCTCCCCGAGGATGTGCTTCCCGAGGTCGTGCTCGGCGTCGGAGCGATCCCCATCGTGCCGTACGCCCGCCCGGGAACGGCCGACGTGGGCGACGGTCTCGTCCCCCATGTCCGGGACCACCGGGCGCTGATCCTTGCGCGGCACGGCGCCGTGTCGTGGGGCGAGACGCTGGAAGAGGCGTACAGCGGCATCGAGCGGATCGAGCACGTCGCTCAGATCCTGCGGGCTGCCCAGGAGCTGGGTGCGCTCACGCGGCTCCCGGCCGAAGAGATGCGCGCGCTCGCCCGGGCTCGCGCGGCGATCGGCCCCCGCACGCTGTGAGGGCGGTCGAGGCGCTCGGTCTGCGGCACGACGGGGAGCGACTCTGGATCCTGGACCAGACGGCCCTTCCCGCCCGCGAGGTGTGGCTCGAGGCGGGCCCTCCCGACCTCATGGTGGAGCACATCCAACGGCTGCGCGTCCGCGGTGCACCGCTCATCGGCGTCGCTGCCGCCCTGAGCCTCGCCTGGCATGCCGAGCAGAGTGTCGGGGCGGGGGCCGTTCGCGACAGTGCGGTCCGGCTCCGGGCCGCGAGGCCGACGGCCGTCAACCTCATGCTGGCCGTGGACCGCGTCATGCGCGCGGCCGGACCGGCGTTCGACGTGGATGCGTTGATCGGCGAAGCGTACGCGATCTTCGACGAGGACGTGAACCTCTGCCAGGCGATGGCCGCGCGCGGCGTGTCGCTCGTCGCCGAGGGCGAGGGGATCCTCACCCACTGCAACACGGGCGGGCTGGCAACCGCCGGCATTGGGACCGCTCTGGGGGTGATTCGCCGAGCCCACGAGCTGGGGCGGCGCATCCACGTCTACGTGGACGAGACGCGACCCCTTCTCCAGGGGGCACGGTTGACAGCCTGGGAGCTCGGCCGCCTGGGCATCCCGTACACGCTGCTCGCCGATGGTATGGCGCCGATCCTCATGCGCGACGGCCGGATCACCCGCATCTTCGTCGGTGCCGACCGCATCGCTCGGAACGGCGACCTGGCCAACAAAGTCGGCACCTACGCGGTCGCCGTCGCGGCCCGGCACCATGCAGTGCCCTTCCATCCGGTCGCGCCCTGGACCACCGTGGATCTGTCCTGTCCTGACGGCGGGCACATCCCCATCGAGCAGCGCGCCAGCGAGGAAGTGCGGGGCGCGCGGGGCAGCTTTGGCGCCGTGGAGTGGAGCCCCAGCGATGCACCCGTGTTCAATCCGGCATTCGACGTCACCCCGGCGCACCTGGTGAGCGCGCTCGTGCTCGACTGTGGCGTCGTCGCCGCCGACGCCCTCGCACGGGGCGAGCTCGCGCGGCTGATCGGGCAGCCGGTCTAGGCTCCGCGGCGGGTCGCTCACCGCGGGGCGCCCCGGTGAGGCGCCTCCAGTCCGGATGTGCGCGATGCGTCACGCTCGGCGCATGGCGCCGCCCCTCCGGTGTCACCGGTTTACGGTGTCACCGGTTTGAGGTCGCCACAGGCGAGGGCGGGGGAGTTGCCGAGATGGACATCGATGTGGTAGCCGTGCATGTCGGTCATCGGAAAGGTGCCGGTCGCGCTGCCGCGCCCCTCCGCGTCCACGGTGAGAGGGGCGTACTCGCTCGGCGGCCCTTGCGGCTCCGTGCTGCTACAGGGCCCGCGTCGGATGTGCCAGATGTATGGCTGGCCGGGCTGAAGGCCGGTGAGGAAGAGCACGATGGTGTCGGGCTGCCCGTTGGTGCCCGGTGTGATGGCGGCCCGACCCTGCACTTCTGATGGGGCACCGGTCCCGCCGGTCCCGCCGACAGCCGTGGAGACCAGCGGTGTGATGCTCGCGGTCCACCGGGTCGGAGTGGCGGGAGCGGGCGAGGCGACCTCGCCGGCCGATGTGATGGTGGTGCGGGGCGGCGCGCGGTGCGCGCAGGCCGCCACCATGAGGCAGATGGCGAGGCAACCGGCGATCGCGAGAGCCGGGCCCCCCGAGCCAGCGGACCGCCTGGCCTTCGGATTGCTTTCGGGGTTTATTCGGTATATCGTAGAAGCCCCCTGTGGTTCTGCTTCAGCCCGTTCAGACCCCTGAAAATCGGCCGTGGCACTCCCGATCCCTCTCACCCTCTTCTCGGAGCGTTTCCGTGCCGTCGATTGCCGCCGAGCTCCGCGCTTTGCTCCGCGAGCAATTTCCGGACGCGATTCCCGTCCATCAGCACGCGGCGGAGCCGGTGGCGATGGGCGTGGCGGGACTCGAGCGGGCGTTTCCGGGTGGGGGATTGCCACGCGGCCGACTCACGGCCTGGATGCCGCGAGGAGGAGCGATGGCCATCCTTCGAGCGACGTGCCAGGGGGTGCTGGCAGGAGGGGAGCGGGCAGCCTGGATCGATGGGGAGCATATCATCGGCCCCTTCTGGCAGGAGGGGCCACTCCTCGTCCGCCCGAAGACGCCGCGCGATGCGTTGCGCTGGGGCGAGGGGCTGCTCCGGTGTGGTGGGTTCGCGCTCGTCGTGCTCGCTGGGGTCGAGCCGCAGGGGACGGAGGCGGTTCGGCTGTCGCGGGCGGCACACGACGGAGGGGGGGCGTTCGTGGTGCTGACGTCGAGCGCGTCGCTGGCGTCGCTGCGCGTCACCTCACGCCTTCTCCCGCACGGCTATCAGTGGCGTGCCGGGCCATTCGCCGACCCCGCCGCCGCCCGGGCCGCCGTCATCGACGTCCGCGTGCGGGCGCCGGGGTGGAACGAGTCGGCCCGGATCTCCATTCCGGTCACGCCCTATGACCTTCGTCTGTCTCTGGATCCCTCGTTGGTCGACCGCCGCGGCGTCGACCGATGACAGGCCTGATGACACGTCTGATGACAGGCCTGATGACAGGCCTGATGACACGCCGCCCAGCCCCGGGAGCGGTGCGACCGACGACGGACAGTCTGAGGAGTCCCCGCCGCCGCCCGACCATCTGACGGAAGCACTGCTCCGGGTTGCGCCCCGGGTCGCCCTCTCGGCGCGCGGGATCGTCTGGGTCGACGGACGGGGGTTGCCGGAGCGATCGCTGGTGGACGCCCTGCGCGTGGTCGTGCGGGAACAGGGCGGTCGGGATGTGCGGGTCGGGGTCGCTCGCACGGCGATCGCGGCAGAGGTCGCAGCCAGGGGGGATCCGGGCCCTGGCCATCGGCCCGGACACTCCTCGCGCGTGTCCAGGCCTGCGGCGGTGACCATCGTCCCACCGGGGGAGGACCGCTCGTTCCTCGCGCCGTATCCGCTCACGGTCTTGCGTGAGGTGGCGGACCCGGACCCGGCGCTTCTTCCGCTCCTGCTGGACATGGGGATCTCGACGTGCGGCGAGCTCGCCGGACTCGGTCGAGAGGAGATCGAGGTGCGATGCGGCGTGGACGGCGTCCGGCTCTGGCAGCTCGCGCGGGCAGATGATCGGCGCCGGCCATTTGGTGCTCTCCCCCGGACGCTGCCTCGCGCCTCGTGTGCCTGGACCGACTACGCGCTGCGCGATGGCGAGCGGCTGCTGTTCGTGATGCATCGGCTGATCGGGCACGTATGCGACGCACTCCGCAGCCGAGGCGAGGGAGCCCGCGCCCTCACGATGCGCTTCACGCTGGCCAATCGTACCAGTCTCGATCATACCCTGGAGTCGGCCCACCCGACGGCCGATCGTGCGACCTGGATGCGACTGACCCGCACGGCGCTCGAGCCCGTTCGGTTCCCCGAGGCGGTCACCGGGATCGTGGTTCGGGTCGCGGCGGCCGCCCCGACGCTCGAGCGACAGGGTGACATCTTCGACCGTGGCTTTGCGACGGCAGGTGCCACCGAGCAGGCGATCGCCCAGCTCCTCGAGGCCTGTGGTGCCGACACGGTGACGCTCACCCTGTCCGATCATCCGCTCCCGGAGCGCCGAGCCCGGTGGCATGTGCGGGAACCGGCCGTTTCGGCCGCGCGTGTCCCGGTCGCGAGCGCCCCGGTCGCCGCCGTGCAGCCGAGCCTCACGCTCCAGCTCCTGCCCGAGCCGCAGCGCGTGCGAGTGACCACGATCCCCCGACGCGACCACGAGATCCCGGTGCGGTATCACGAGCCGATCTCCGGCGGGCGGGGGCGAGGGCGCCCCGCCCGCCGGGCGATCCGTGATGATGCGATCGATGTGCTCGTGGCGGCGGGGCCCGATCGGATCGAAGGGGGAGCGTGGGAGGACGCGCCCTATGCGCGGGAGTACTTCCACTGTGTGACGGCGGATGGGCGGCTCGTCCTGCTCTTTCGCACGGCTGGCGACGGCGAGCGGAGCGGAGGCGCTCGGATCGACAGGGGGAGCGAGTGGTATCTCCAGGGGTGGTGGGATTGACGGACGGCCATCTTCCTCATCCTCCTCATCCCCTATACGTCGAGCTGCGGGCGCATAGCGCCTTCTCCTTCGGGGACGGCAGCGCGACGCCGGAGGCGCTCGTCGGGACGGCCGCCGCGATGGGGTACTCGGCACTGGGCCTCACCGATGCCGCCGATCTTGGTGGCGCCGTGCGCTTCGCTCTTGCGGCCCAGGATGCCGGGATCAAGCCCATCCTCGGCGCCGAGCTGCTCGTGGAGGGCGCGCCGGCCGCCTTCCTCGCGTGCACCGCGGCAGGATGCCGCAATCTGGCGGCGCTCATCACGCGGGCCCGGTCGGGATGTCTCCGGAGCTGGCCCATCGATCATCCGACCCCCGAGCCGGGCGTCGCTGGACGCTGGCGCGGCCGCTCGGCCCGGCGCAGCACGCGGCGCCCTGGCGGGGCGCGCGATCGCGACCAGCACGAGCGGCCGACACGGGGGCGCCCACAGGTCTCGTGGCAGGATGTGGTCGAGCGAAGCGATGGAATGTTCGCGCTCACCGGGCCGGCATCGGGCGCGCTCGCGAGATCGATGCGGGCGGGGGGGTGGGAAGATGCGGCTCGGCGTCTCGCCAGCTGGCGGGCGGTTTTCGGGGAGCGGCTCGCCGTCGAGGTTCAGCTTCACCATGCCGGACGGAGCGAGGCCGCGCTGGCCGGTGCGCTCATCGACCTCGCCGACCGGGCTGGCGTCCCCTGGGTCGTCACGAACGATCCACGGTACATCGACGATGCGGGTCGACTCGTGCACGATGTCCTGACCACGCTCCGCGCGGGGGTGGACATCGACACGGCCGCAGCTCGTGGGCTCCTCCATCCCAACGGAGGCTGGCATCTTCGATCCCCCGCCGAGATGGCGGCGCGCTGGCAGGGTCGCGAGGCCGGGCTCGAGGCGAGTGCGCGGATCGCCGCCGAGTGCCAGGCCTTCGGGCTCGAGTGGCTCCGGCCGCCGCTGCCGACGTTCCCGCTGCCCGAGCGGTATCCCGACGACGACAGCTACCTCCGAGCCTGCGTCTACGCGGGGGCGGCGGTTCGGTGGCAGACGGTGTCGACCGCGCAGGGGCGCCAACTGGAGCACGAGCTGGACCTCATCCGGCGGCTCGGCTTCGCCGGGTTCTTTCTCGTCATGTGGGACGCCGTGCGCTTCGCCGAGCGGCAGGGGATCCTCGCACAGGGGCGAGGAAGCGCGGCCAACTCCGCGGTGGCGTACTGCCTGGGAATCACGGCGGTCGATCCCGTCGCCAACGGATTGATGTTCGAGCGCTTTCTCTCGGAGCGCCGGGTGGAAGGGCAGACCGAGGCGCCGGACATCGACATCGACATCGAGCACGACCGGCGTGAGGAAGTGCTCGACTACATGTACCGCGAGTACGACCGCTCCCACGCGGCGATCACCGGCATGGTGCAGACCTATCGTGCGCCCAACGCGGCGCTCGACGCCATGCGTGCGCTCGGCTACCCGGCCACATTCGCCACTCGGATCTCCAAGCGCCTCCATCGACTCGATCCGGCGGATGGCGCCGCATATCTCCAGACGGGCCTGGGGCGCGAGGTGGGACTCGATCTGGATGCGCCCCGTGGGCGTGCACTGCTGCGAGCCATGGCGGCGTTCGATGGATTGCCGCGCATGCGATCCACCCATCCGGGCGGCTTCGTCCTGTCATCCGCGCCGCTTGGCGACTATCTCCCGATCGAGCCCACGGCGATGGGTCGAACGGTCGTGCAGCTCGACAAGGATGACCTGGACCGCGTCGGCGTGCCGAAGTTCGACTTCCTCGGGCTCGGCGCGCTGTCCCTGGTCCGGCGTGCGTTCGACTACGTCGAGCACCGCACCGGCCGGCGGCCATCGATGTACGCCCTGCCCAAGGACGACCCGGCGACGTTCCACCTGATCGCCAAGGGCGACACGGTCGGGACGTTCCAGATCGAGAGCCGGGCGCAGATCGCGTCGATCGTCCACACGCGACCGGAGCGGATGTACGACATCGTCGTCCAGGTTGCACTCATCCGTCCCGGCCCCATCCAGGCCCGTTTCGTCCGGCCGTACACCCGCCGGCGGCGCGGGTTGGAGCCGGTCACGTATCTCCATCCCGCGCTCGTGCCGATCCTGGAACGGACTCAGGGCATCCCGATCTTTCAGGAGCAGGCGATGGCGATCGCGCGCGACCTGGGAGGGTACACGGGGGCGCAGGCCGACGAGCTCCGGCGTGCGATGGGCAACGCCCGCAAGATGCCGCAGCTCCGGGCCGCGCTCGACCGGCTCCGAGCGCGCATGGAATCGCGGGGGGTGGCCGCCGAGGTGGCCGCGCAGATCGTCGACGACCTCCAGAGCTTCGCCAACTACGGATTTCCTGAATCCCATGCCTGGAGCTTCGCCCTCATCGCGTATGCGACGGCGTTTCTCAAGACACACTGCCCGGCGGAGTTCTTCGCCGCGCTGCTCAACTCCTGGCCGATGGGATTCTATCCCGTCTCGACGCTCGTGCACGACGCGCTCCGCCGAGGGGTCGAGGTCCGTGGGCCATGTCTGCGGGATGGAGATTGGGAGTGCACGGTCGAGGAGACGGACGATCGCGACCGCCCGGCGCTCCGGATCGGATGGCGACAGGTGCGCGGGGTCGGGGAGGCGGCGATCGAGGCGCTGCGAGCGGCCCGAGGCCCCGTGAGAGAGGGAGGGGGAGGGGGAGGGGGGGGAACGCCGTTCCGTTCGATTGCCGACTGCGTGACACGAGCCGGGCTCGAGGGCCGCGTGGCGGCCGCGCTCGCGCGGGCCGGAGCGTTCGGTGCCTGGGAACCGGATCGGCGGCGGGCCTGCTGGGAGGCGTTACGGGTGGCGGGAGATCGCCTACCCCTCGCGCCGGCCCGAGCCGGTGATGGGACCGGGCGCTTCGCGCCGCGACCGCTCACGCGTGATGAGGGGATCGCACTGGATTATCGGGCGCTCGGTCTCACGGCCGCCGGGCACCCCATGGAGCGCTTTCGGGCACGGCTCCGGGCCATCGGTGCGCTCGACAGCCAGGACTTGCATGCCTGCCGTGGAGGGGAGCGCGTGCTCGTGGCTGGCTTGGTGACCGTGCGGCAACGCCCCGAGAGCGCCAAGGGAACGGTATTTCTGCTCCTCGAGGATGAGTGGGGGACCGCCAACGTCATCGTCTCCCGCGCGCTGGACGAGCGGTTCCGCGAGCCGGTACGACACGCGACGTTCCTGCTCGTCTATGGCCGTGTCGAGCGCGACGGTGCCCAGGTCAACATCATCGGGGAACGATTCCGCGCGCTCCAGGCACGTGCGGCCCTCGCCCATCACTCGCACGACTTCAGATGATCGCGACGAGACGTCCCGCGACCAGGCGGTTCTGGCGCGTGCGCCGGGTGATTGACAGTCTCCGATACAGCCCGCACCGTTGGTGAGCCGGTACCCTTCCATCTGGAGTGTTCCGATGTCTCCCAGGCGCTCGCTCCCCCGTGCCTCGACCGCCTCCGCCATCCTGGCACTGGTCGGGACCGCGGCGGTCACCGTCCACTGTGCTTCGACCAGCCAGCGTTCCGACGCGCCGGGGACCACGATCTCGACGCGCGTCCTATCGTCGCCCGGACACCAGCTCGTGGAGACCACCGACGTCGACGGTCCCGATGTCGTCCAGGTCCGCGGAACACGGACCGACGCCCTCACTGCCCTCGCCCAGATCTACAACGACCTCCAGATCCCGATCGGCACGATGATTCCGGATGCCGGCCAGATCGGGAATCAGCGCCTTCAGCTCGCGACACACCGGTTACACGGTCACCTCCTGTCGTACTACCTGAACTGTGGGCAGGAGTCGATGGTCGGAAATCGCGCCGATCTCGACGACGTCACGCTGTCGATCCTGTCGACGGTGCTGCCGAGCAAGGATAGCGTGACGGCGGTAGCGACGTCGGTGCGCGGGTCGGCTCGACCGACAGGCACGAGCAGCAATGCCGTCGACTGCCAGTCGACGGGCGAGCTCGAGAAGTCGATTGCGGCCCGCCTCAACAAGGCGCTCGGCAGCCCAGCGCCGGCCGAGACGAAGGACTGATCGAAGTCGGAGGGCCCGCGGCGCGGCGCTAGCGTGAGTGTTGATCCACCGTCCTGATCTCGGCGGTACACACCAGGAGAGATCGTATGCGCATCGCTTTCCCCCTCCCCCTCCCCCTCCCCCTCCCCCTCCGCCTGCTCGGACCGGTTCTCCTGCTGGTCGGATGCGCCACGGGACGCGAGGAGGTCGCCTCCCAGCGGCGCGTGGTGGCAACGGACGATGCCGGCCACGTGTACTGGACGACCGACGTGACCGCCGTCCAGGAGGTCCACGTCCATGCGGCCGCGAACGCCGCCCTGGCGGCGCTCGCACAGGTCTATGGAGATCTCGGGATCCCGCTTGGCGACGTCCAGAGCGCGGCCGGCGTGATCGGGAATCGGCACTACCGGCTCGTGGGGCACTCGCTCGGCGGCCGGCGGGCCTCGGTGTACCTGGACTGCGGGCTTCAGCCGGTCACCAACATGCCCCGCGCGGACTCGTACGACCTCACGATCTCCGTCGTCTCATCCGTCGAGCCGCAGGGGGCGGACCTGTCCAATGTGCGCACGGATGTCCGCGGCGAGGCCCATGCCGTCGGCGTCAGCAATACGGGGGTCTACTGTCCCTCGACGGGCGGGTTGGAGCAGGCGATTCATAATCGCCTCGAGGCCAGGCTCGCCGGGAGGTAGGGGCGGCGCCAGGCGCCCCGCGTACGCCGGGGCGGCATTCATGCCGCCCGCCGTTCGTCGCCGCCGTTCGCCCCCCGCCGTTCGGCATGTCGCGCGGCACGCGTGCCGCGGCCACCCGTAGGGGCGGCATTCATGCCGCCCGCGATTCCATCCCACACCGATGCCTGGCCCCGCATTTCGGGCGGCCCCGCGTCCCGCGGCCACCAACGGAACGGGGTTTATTGGATGGTGCAGGGGCAATTCGCGACGCGAATTGCCCCTGCACCGGAACCGGCAACGACCGGCGGGATGATGGTGCCGTCGTGGGCCCAGGGCGACGTGCGCGCCCCGTAGGGGCGGCATTCATGCCGCCCGCTCCTTGCATCCCGCACCGATGCCTGGCCCGGCATTTCGCGCGGGCCCCGCGTCCCGCGGCCACCCGGGCAAACGTGGATACGGCGACGCCGGGAACGGCAACGGCGGCGGCGGGATCACGGGCCGCCGTCGCCTGTGGGCGCCGGGAACGCCAATGGCCGGCGTGGTGACGGCCCGTCGTGGCCACACGAGTCCCTTTCGTCAGATCGCGAGGTCGGGACGGAGGACCTCGGCGGCGCCCAGGTAGACGTGCTCGATGCCGGCCCGCGAGCGCGACGACTCGACGTGGAGGAGCACGCGGATGCAGCGGCCGAGCGCGCCGGGGACCGGAATCTCCATCGTGCAGAGGAGGGGGACATCGAGCCACCCCATCTGGCGGGCCGCCAGGGCTGGGAACGCGCTGGTCAGGTCCGGCGTGACGGTGAAGATCACACTGATGATGTCATCGGCTTCGATCGCGTTACGCGACACGATCGTCGACAGGAGGTCGCGGGTCGCCCGGTAGATCGCCTCCGGCTCGTCGTGGTCGACGGTGACGGCGCCACGAATCGCGCGCAGTTGTCGGGCGGCTGCCCCTCGATGGGGGGGCGGTGAAGTGCCCGCCGACGTGGCGGGCGGAGGCGTTGGAGCCATGCACGCGGACCCAGGCATAGGAGAACGACCGGGAGCACCCCCCGGCCCGCGGTTGCGTGGGTCCCTGCCGCCGGCCGGCGGTGGGGCGCAACGCGGTGCAACAAGTTACCGCGTCGCCGTGCGGCGGCCGAGCCCTCGGTCCCCCATTCGGCCAATGCCGTGGCGGACGCCCGGGGCATAGCCTGCGTCCAGGCTCGCGACCGCACGCGCGCGCGGCGGGCGGAGACCCGGAACGCCGCGCCCGAAGGGGTGCGCCCGACGGGGCGCTGCCCCACGAGCACCCACGCCCCACGCCGGACCACGCGATCGGAGGAATCGATGGACGAGCACTCGAAGGTCATCGGGGACCCGGTCGGAGGCGGTGACACTCCATCGGCCGTCGCCGCCGGCGAGCCGGACTCCGCGATTCTCGACGCCTACTCGAAGGCGGTGATCGCCGCCGCCGAGCGCGTGAGCCCGGCGGTCGTGAAAATCGACGTGCGTGGGCCGCGCGCCGGCGGCTCGGGCCGGCGCGGGCGGGGGATGGGGAGCGGTTCGGGGTTCCTGTTCACCCCGGACGGGTTGATCCTCACCAACAGCCACGTCGTGCACGGCGCGACGCGGATCGACGTCGCGCTCTCGGACGGGCGCGAGGTCGACGCGACGCTCGTCGGCGATGATCCGCCGACCGACCTGGCGGTGATCCGCATCGGCGCGCCCGGTCTCGCGGCCGCGGCGTTCGGCGACTCGGCCGCACTGCGGCCCGGACAGCTCGTGATCGCGATCGGCAACCCGTACGGGTTCCAGTACACGGTCACCGCCGGTGTCGTGAGCGCGCTCGGCCGCTCGTTGCGCTCGGCCTCGGGGCGCATCATCGACAACGTCATCCAGACCGACGCCGCGCTCAACCCCGGGAACTCCGGCGGACCCCTGGTCGACTCGCGTGGACGGGTCGTCGGCGTCAATAGCGCCGTCATCGTGCCCGCGCAGGGAATCTGCTTCGCCATTCCAGGGAACACGGCCCGCGAAGTGGCGGCGGGACTCATCCGCGACGGGCACATCGCGCGGAGCTATCTGGGCATCGGTGGTCAGACCGTCCGGCTCGGGCGGCGCACGGTGCACGATTTCCAGTTGACGGCGGCGAGCGGCGTCCTGGTCACCGCCGTCGAGCCGTCGAGCCCGGCGGAACAGGCAGGGCTCGGGAGTGGCGACGTGATCGTCGCGATCGAGGACCTTCCGGTCGCCGACGTGGACGACCTGCATCGGGCGCTGACGGCCGAGCGCATCGGGACGGCGACGCGACTGGCGATCATCCGGCGCGGCGCGAAGCGTACCGTTCCGGTCGTTCCCGCCGCGATGCCTCGCGAGCATAGCTGACCCGGGCCGGCGACGGCTGGCTCACCGTCGACCGGCCCCGTCTGGGGCGCAGATGTGACGCCCCGTCCCGGTCGTGCGCATGCCACGCACGACGTGTCGGCCGCCGCGCCCCGCATCGCCGGGCGGTATCCGAGCGTGGCCCTCCGCGCTCGGGCCCTTCGGACCCGGGTTGCGCGGCCGGCGGCCGTAGCAGGCCCCTCGCGCCATGTCAGGCACTCCGGCATGCGCGATGCTGAGTGCGCGCCGTCATGAGCGGGCTCGAGCCGTGGGTCGGCGTTCGGCAGGCGACGTGGCGTGTCCCCGCGCTCCGCTGGCCGTACGCGGTCACCGTGCGCCTTCCGCACGTCGCGCTGGTCGCGGTGTCGATCATCGCCGCCGGAGTCACGGTCCGTGCGGCCGGGTACCTGTCGAACTGGTCGCTCTTCATCGACGATGCGCGGCTTGGCATCAACATCGGCTGGCATTCCCTGGCCGAGCTCACGCGACCACTGGCGTTCGAGCAGACCGCGCCGGTGCCGCTGCTGTGGGCCGACCGGGTGATCACGCGCGTGGCGGGGATGAGCGAGTACGCGCTGCGCGCCCTCCCCTTCGTCGCCGGTGTGCTGCTGCTCCCGGCGCTGTGGGTCGTCGCTCGGCGGCTGCTCGGCGCGCGTGAGGCACTCATCGCGGTGCTGCTCGCCGCCGCGTCACCACTGCTCATCCAGTACGCCGGATACTCCGCCAAACCGTACGGGATCGATGCGTTCGTCACCGTGCTCCTGATCGGAGTAGCCGGATCGTCGCTCGCGACGCGAGGCGATACGCCCGCACGGCGCGCGGTCGTCATCGCCGCCGGCGCCGGTGCACTCTGGCTTTCCCAGCCGGCGGCGTTCGTCGTTGGCGGGGTCGGCGTGGCGCTCCTCATTCGTCGCGGGGCGCGCGCCTGGGTCGGCGGGGCGGTGGCTGCCTGGTTGCTGGTCTTTGGCGCCCTGTATGTGACCTCGTACCACCCGGTCGCGGGCAATGCGTATCTCGGGTGGTTCTGGCAGGGAGGTTTCATCCGGCCGGGCGCACCCGGCTGGAAGTGGCACGCGGCGCGCGCCGTTCTGGAGACGTGGAGCGGTGTCCCGCTGGTCCCCGGGGGCAGAGCGACGCATGCGCTCCTGCTGATCGTCGCCGTGATACTCGTGGGCGGGCTCGCCGCGCTCTGGCATCGAGCGGGTCCGGCCACGGCGACGGCGATCGGGCTGCCGTACGTCCTCCTCATCGGCGCCTCCTGCGCCGGTCTGTATCCGCTCGCCGGCCGGGTCGACCTGTTCGTGACGCCGCTCCTGATCCTCATCCTGGCCGCTGCCGCCGTTGCGTTGGTGGATCACATGCCCGTCAGGCGCCGGGGCCAGGCGCACGCGGCGCTGGTGGTCGCGGTTCTGCTCGCCGGCGCGCACAGCGCACGCGACTGGTTCGCTCGGGTGCAACCCGCATACGAGCCGACCCGGGATCTCGCGCGGGTCGTGACGGCCGCACCGCCCGAGGAGCCGGTGTACGTCTACGCCGCGGCGCTCCCGGCCTGGATCTATTACAGCACGGATTGGCGGGCGCCCGACACGGCTCGCCTCCGATGGTTGGCGGCCGTCGCCGGCGCGTCCGGTCCGGCGTTCGAGAATGCGCAGTCGCGCCCACGACTCCTCGGCCACGACGCCGACTCACTGATGTACGTCGAGCGCGGCCGGACGACGGTGATCGGGATCGGGAGCGGCGTTGCGTACGACTACTATGCCGACGCTCCCCGAGCGGCGGCGCCCGATCCCGGGTGGTCGGACGCCGAGATGCGGCGCCTCCGCGCAGCCTCACATCCCGCCGGCTGGCTGCTGGCGTCGCACTATGGATCTCGCGCGCCGGCGATCGCCGGGACCGAGATCGGCGCGCTCCTCTCGGCGGCGCGGGCGCTGGGGGGCGTCGTCACCTGTGCAACCGTGTTGCCGACCACCTCGCTCTTCCGCATCGAGTTTGTTGCGACCGGAGTCCGCGACCGCGCCGGCGCCGCAATACCGGGCTGTCGCGAGTCGGGCGCCGACGCCCCCTGGACAGCCAGCACCGCGACCGCCTCAGGAGGGGAGCGACAAGGGCAGACGACCCGTGTGGGTCATCTGCCCCCGTTTTCCGTCCGGTGCCGTAAGCGGCTATCGGATAGCGACGTGCCGGGCCCTCTCACGATAGCCCTTATCACCAGTTCGAGATAGCAAGGGATCACCTCCTCGTCAGCGGGTTGGACATCGGCGCCAACGCCGGAAAGATAATCGGAGCGCGGCGGCGCTCAGCGGGGCGCGAGCACCCAGCGGACGGTGGCGGTGGCGACCAGGTCGCCCGCGGGGTCGCGAACCGTGGCCGTGACCGGGTGCTCGATCCGGTCGACCACCTCGGGCACGACGCACTGGCATTCGGCCGTCAACGTCCCCCGTGCCTTCTTCGTGTACTCGATCGTGATGCCCACGACGATGCCCCGCACCGTGTGCGGCAGCGCGGCCGTGAGCGCGAGACCGCTCGTGACTTCGGCGAGGTTGGCGAGCGCAATCGCATGGACGGAGCCGAGGTGGTTCCTGACCCGGCGGCGGTCACGCATGCGGACCCGCGCGGCGCCGGGGTCGAGGGCGACGACATAGGGGCGGATCGACCCGGTGTAGGGGATGCGCCGTCCGAGCAGCAGGCTGAAGAGAGTGCGGCCGCCCGGCCAGGGGCGCAGGATGCGCCACGCGCGCCGGATCGCCGCCGCCGGGTCGGGACGGGCACCGAGTCGGCGCCCCGGTGGCGGCCCGCCGAGCGGCGCCGACGGCGGACGCTGGGCCGTCGACGCCGCGGGCGCGACAGCGCCGGGGCCCTGAATTGACAACGAGTTACGTTGCATGTGGCGACCGGATCGGTTAACCTTGGCTCCAACATATGTCCCCGCGGGCGTGCGCGCTCGCCGATCTCCCCTCACCAGTGTCTCTATGGCGAAGCAAGAAGCAATTGAGCTCGAGGGCACGGTGGCCGAAGTGCTGCCGAATGCCACCTTCCGCGTCGTGATGGACAATGGACACGACGTGCTGACGACGCTCGGCGGGAACATGCGGCGGTTCCGCATCCGCGTGCTGGCCGGCGATCGTGTGAAGATCGAAGTCTCCCCGTACGATCTGACGCGGGGTCGCATCACCTACCGCCACAAGGCGTAGCACACCATCAGGGGCGCTCCGCGCGACGGCCCTCACGCCGTGCGCCAGATCAGCGTCGGCGCCGCACTCTGGCTCGCCTGCGCGAGTTTTCCGCCCGCGCTGTGCGCGCAGGCATCATCGCTCGACCACCCACTCGACAGCGCCGCCGGCGCACTCGTGCTGCACGCGCGAGCGCTGGACCGGGCGAGTGCCCTCGACAGCGCGCGGTCCGCGTACGAGCTCGCCGCCCGGCGCATCCCCATCATCGCCGATTGGTTGCGACTCCGCGCCGCCGGCGTGACGGCGGACAGCGCGGCCCGGCTGCATGACTACGCGGACGTCACCACGCCGGCGGCACGGGCACGGATTCCCTGGACCGAGGCCCTCGCCCGCGAGCGAACGGGCGACCTCGCCGGTGCTGCGCGCGCTTATCTCGCCGTGGGTGCTCCGATCGACGCCCTGCGCGATAGCGTGGCCGCGGCCGCCGCGAGCCGCGACACGGCCGGGCGCGCCGCGCTGCGCGAGGCTCTCGTTCGCCGAGTCACGGTCGATGCGGGAACTCCGGCCGCGCGCACCGCGGGCGAGCTGCTCGACCGGTTCTTCGCGCCCCTCACGATACCCGAGGAGCGCGCCGTCGCCCGAAGTGCTGCCCTGACCGGCCCGGCCGCTCGGGTCGCGAGCGCGTTCGATCGGATCGTGGCCGGAGGCGGCGCCGACTCGCTGACGCCGCCCGATCGGTTCGCCTACGGTCTGGCGCTGGTCCGACTGCACCGGGACACCGAAGCCGCGCACCTCTTCGCGTCGGTCGTCGACGCCGGCGAACCCGCCACCGCGGCGCAGCGGGGTTCCGGCGCGCGGCTGCGACGTGGGGCGGTCGCGCGGACGAGCGATGCGACGCGGCGCCCCGCCGCATCCACCCTGCGACCCGCGACCGCCGAGCCCCTGCGATCGGCGCCCCCGGCGGCCGACCTCACGCGGGATGCTCTTTACGAGGAAGGGCGGGCGCTGGTCGCGGCCGGCGACAAGGCGGGCGGCCGCCGGGTGCTCCGGTCCCTCGTGCGGCGGGCGCGGCGCGACTCGGCCACTGCCAACGGCCTGATGCTGCTCGCGGACCTGGCGACCGACGACCGCAACGACGCGGCGGCGCGGCGGGCCTTCCTCCAGGCGGCCCGCGTCCTGCCCGCGAGCCCCCTCGCGTCGCGGGCGCGGTTTCGCGCGGCGCTCATCGCCTACATCGCCGGCGATCCGCGCGGCGCGGCGCGCGAGTGGGACGCGCTGGTCGCCCGCGCTCCCGGGGCCGACGACGCCAGCGCCGCGCGCTACTGGAGCGGCCGGGCCTGGGCGCGGGCCGGGAAGCATGCGAGCGCGGCCGCCCGGTGGCGCGCCGTGCTCGCCACGGACCCGCTCTCCTACTACGCGTCACTCAGCGCACGCCGGCTGCACCTGGCGCCGCCGCTCGCGGCCGCTGCCGGCGACCCGAGCACGGCGGCGCTGCCGCCCGCCGTCGACAGCGCCCTCCAGCGGATCGCCGCGCTGGAGCGTGTCGGGCTGGCGGTCGAAGCGCGCGACGAGGCCGAGTGGGTGGTGCGGGCCGTGGGCACGGCGCCGCGCATGTTGCTGGCGGCCGGGAGCGCGCTCACCGGCATCGGGGCGGCGCCCCGGGCAGTCGCCCTCGGCTGGCACCTCGTCGCGCGAACGGACAGCGCCTGGCGCGACCCACAGGTGCTGCGGCTTGTCTACCCGCTCCTGTACGGCGACACGATCGTCGCCGCCGCGCGCCGGCACGCGCTCGACCCGGCGCTGGTCGCGGCCATCGTCCGGCAGGAATCGGCGTTCGACCCGCGCGCCACCTCCGCCGTGGGCGCCCGCGGCCTCATGCAGCTCATGCCCGGTGTCGCCCGCGGCCTGGTGGCCGCCCGCGGAGTGGCGCCGTGGGACGCCGGACTGCTCGACGAGCCGGCGCTCAACATCGAGCTCGGGGTGACGCATTTCGCGACCTTTCTCGCCCAGCAGCACGGCGACATCATCCGCACGCTGGCCGCCTACAACGCCGGTCCGAGCCGTGTCGTCACCTGGTCGGCCAAACGGGGCGCGAGCGATCCGGAGGTGTTCATCGAGCGGATCCCGTTCGCCGAAACGCGCGACTATGTCCGGGCGATCGTCCACGGCCGCGATGTCTACGCGGCGTTGTACCCGAGCCTGCGATAGGCTCGACCGGACCGCGAGTCAGTCGGGTGCGATCGAGGGCTGAGCGCCGACACAGAGTGCGTTCCAGGCGAGACCCCCGAACGCCGCGCCGACGCAGTCGCTTGGCCAGTGGGCACCCAGGTAGACGCGCGAGAGCCCGACGAGCACGACGAACGCGGTGACGGCACTCAGCGCGACCGTGCGGGTGCGGGCCGACGATCGCCGCGTCAGGAACCAGGCGCCGAGCCCGAAGATGATCACGGCCAGCATCGTATGGCCGGACGGGAAGCTGTACCAGCCGGCGTCGGTCAACTTGGGTGAGATGCCGACCGGGCGCGGGTGGTGCACGAGCCGCTTCAGCGCGAGCATCAACACCTCACCGCCGGCGCAGGCGCCGACGTACAGCGCCGCGAGCGCGGGCCGGGCCAGTCGGTAGAGGGCGGCCGCGGCGAGCAGGGCCAGCGGCACGGCGACCCACCCGTTGGCGACCGCCGATGCGGCCTGCATGATGGCGGTCAGGGCGGGAGAGGCGACACGGCGCACCGCGAGGATCTCCTGCGTATCGACGCGCCGCAGGTCGTCGAGGGAGACGAGGACGGCGACGAGCGCAAAGAGGGCTGCGGAGGCAGCCGCGAGGGCCAGCTCGGTCCGCCGACCCGCGGCTGGCGGGACCGGCCGGTCAGCAGCCGACGCGCTCCGCGTCGACGCGCTCGCGGTCACCGGTAGCCGGCCGCCTGCATCTGGAAGAGCTCGGCGTAGAGCCCACCCCGCTCGATCAACTGGTCGTGTGTGCCCTCTTCGACCACGTGACCGCCCTCCGGCCCGGCCAACAACACGATGATGCGATCGGCCATGCGCACGGTGGAGAACCGGTGCGAGATCAGGACGGCCATCCGGCCGCTCACCAGCTCGGAGAACCGCAGGAACACTTCGTATTCGGCGCGCGCGTCGAGGGCCGCGGTGGGCTCGTCCAGGATGAGAACCTGCGCGTCCCGGAGGTACGCGCGGGCGAGCGCGATCTTCTGCCACTCTCCGCCGGAGAGATCGACCCCTCCCTGGAAGCGACGGCCGAGCATCTGACGGTATCCGAGCGGGAGACGCGCGAGCAGGCTGGCGGCGAGCGACTGCTCGGCGGCGCGTGCGATCGGCGGGTAGGGCGGGACGGGGTTCGTGGGGCCGGTGCCGTCCGGTGCGGACGACGTGGCCGATGCGACCGCCGAGCCGTTGGCCCCGTGACGCCGCGATGCGCCCGACCTGCGCCCGACCGGGCCGGAGCCTCGCCCGTCGCGCGTCGGGCCGCCGATCGTCTCGCCGGCCCGGCGGTTCTCGTACGCGCTCATCGTCTCCTCGGCCTGGTCGAGGTAGGCCCGTGTGTCCTCGATCTGGCCGACGCCGATGTTCTCGTCGAACGGGAAGTCGTAGCGAACGAAGTCCTGGAAGATGACGGCGACATTCTGGCGCACCGACTCGAGCTCGTAGTCGCGGAGGTCGAGACCATCGAGCAGAATGCGCCCCTCGGTCGGGTCGTAGAGCCGCGCGAGCAGCTTCGTGAGTGTCGTCTTCCCTGCGCCGTTCTCGCCGACCAGCGCGACGCGTTCGCCGGGCCGCAGGGTCAGATTGATGTGGCGTACGGCCCACCGCTCGGATCCCGGGTAGCGGAACCCGACATCCTCGAACACGAATCCGGTACGCACGGGCCGGGGGAAGGGCCGTGCGCCCGGTCGGGAGATCATCGTGGGCTTGATCTCGAAGAAGAGGAACAGGTCCCGCAGGTAGAGCGCCTGCTCGTAGACGTCACCCGCCTGGAGCAGCAATCGCTGCATCAGGTCCCGGCTCTGATAGAACGTCGCATTGAGGAACCCGAAGGTGCCGATCGTGAGCTTGCCCTTCGCGGCCTGGATGGTCACGAGCGCGTAGCCCGCGAAGTAGCCGAGCGTGCCGAGGAGCGAGAGCACCGCGCTGACAGCGGCTCGCCGCACCGACAGCGCACGGTTCGCCTCGTAGAAGCGGTGGGCGAGCGTCCGGTACCGGTCGGTGAGCCAGGAGGCGAGCCCGAAGCTCTGAATCTCCTTGGCCGTCCGATCGCTGGCGGCGAGCAGCCGCAAGTAGTCGAGCAACCGACGCTCGGGGGTCCAGCGGAAGAGCAGGGAATACCCGAGCGCCGCGAAGTGCGTCTGCCCGAGGAAGCTGGGCACGATCGAAGCCGCCAGCAGGAGCACCAGCCACGGGTTGAAGACGACCAGGGCGCTGACCAGGGTGGCAAGGGTCAGCGCGTCCTGCGCCATGGACAGGATCTGGGTGAGGAGCCCGATGCGTCCGACCGTCTCCCGGCGCGCCCGCTCGAGCAGGTCGTAAAACGTGGGGTCCTCGAACTGAGCCAGGTCGAGCGTCGACGCGTGCTCCATGATGCGCACGCTGATCCGGTTCGAGAACAGGTCGCCGAGGAGGCTCTCGAGCAGGATCGACCCTCGCGCGATGAGATCCTGGAGTCCCACGACCACGAACTCCAGCGCCACCAGTTGCCAGATGAGAAGCCAGTTGGGCTTCCCGGTCCGGATCGCCTGCTCGACCGCGTCCGTGACGAGGCGGATGATCCACAGCGTGATCACGGGCGTGAACGCCCGCGCGAGCCGCAGGACCATGCTCGTCGCCGTGAACACGCGGCTGGTCGACCATACGAGCTTGATCAACGGCGGGACGTAGCGAAGCGCCGCCAAGCGCTCCGCCCACGTCGGCGACCGGTCACCGCTCTGGGTAGATGCCATATTGGATCGAGGGAGAAACTAAGCGTCCTCGTCCACAGTGGGCGACATCTTGCGTGCTGTCGTCCCTGATGCGGTCACGAGTACCCTACAGGAGGGGGCCATGTCTGTCCGTCGTGCGCCGATCGTCTCAGTGCCAACCACGTGCCCGAGTCCGCGCCGTCTCGCCGACCTTGGCCGTCAGTGCAGGGCGCTCGCCACCGCCGTGACGTGCGTCCTCGGCATCGCCGGGATCCTCACCGTCACGATCGCGGGCCCGGCGTGGGCGCAAGGGGGCGGCGGGGCGGCCGGGCCGGGGCCGACGGGGAGCCAGGGCGCCGCCGGCACGGTCGTACGCGACGGCGGGGCGGGTGGGCCGCCGCGGGCGGGAGGAAGCGCCCAGACCGTGGAGACAATGAGAAGCGATCTCCGAAAGCTAGTGAGCGCCAACGAAGTCTTCCATGCGAAGTCCGGCCGGTACTCCAACAGCATCGGCCCGCTCAGCGGCTATCACCCCTCGCCGGGCGTGACCGTCTCGATCACGAACGCGAGCGCGAACGGCTGGTCGGCCGAGGCCCGCGCAGAGTCGCTGGCAGGCAAGAGCTGCGTGATCTACGTGGGCTCGGTGCCGAGTATCCCGCGGACCGCGGCGGACGGGCGGCCGGCGTCCGAAGCGGTCGCCGTGTGCGATCATCCCTGACGCCGGTCCCGGCGTCGGTGCGGGCGTCGGCGGGCGTCGATGCCGGCGGTGTGGGGCGCTGGGCTTGCGCCCGCCGTCGGCGGCCACCTGTGGCGCCCGCCCAACGGTTCGCTGCGCTGAGTGCACCGGGGGATGGCGACGGGGGGTAAACGGGCTCGTTGTGCCGCTCCCGAGGCGCCCGCGGCGCGCCGGAGGGCGGCGGCGGCCCAGGCGAGCGGCCGCGCGTGGAGGCCACAGGTGGCACAGGTCTCGCTCAGGCAGGTGCTCCGGATGCGGTCGGCGGGTGCAGCGACGCGTTGCACCGCTGGCCGCATCGACTTCCGTTGCCATCCAGCCACCGCGTTCGGGCAGATTCGCCCGGCAGCGGCGGCACCGACGCGTTGACGACACACGAGCCGTGGAGATTCAGATGACGGGTTCCGACTTCGAGGCGCAGGTCGCCGAGCTCACCCGCCAGTGGGGCGAGGAGGGGGGAAGAGGGGCGGCAGGCAAGGGCCAGGGGCGCTGGCGCGGCATTCGGCGTGACTACTCGGCGGCGGACGTGGTGCGGCTTCGGGGCTCGCTCCGGATCGAGCACACGCTCGCGCGGCGTGGCGCCGAGCGCCTGTGGGATCTGCTGACCTCGACCGACTACGTGCACACCTTCGGCGCGCTCACCGGCGCCCAGGCGGTGCAGATGGTCAAGGCCGGGCTACAGGCGATCTATCTCAGCGGCTGGCAGGTGGCGGCCGACGCCAACCTTTCGGCGCAGACCTATCCGGATCAGAGTCTCTATCCGTCGACGAGCGTGCCGGCGCTGGTGAAGCGGCTCAACAACGCGTTGCTGCGCGCGGACCAGATCGAGTGGAGCGAGCGGGGACCCGCCGGCCGGGACCGCGGAGACGGGACACGGCCGCCGCGCGAGTGGATGGCGCCGATCGTCGCGGACGCCGAGGCGGGGTTCGGCGGGCCGATCCACGCGTTCGAGCTGATGAAAGGCATGATCGAGGCGGGAGCGGCGGGCGTGCACTTCGAGGACCAGCTCGCGTCGGAGAAGAAGTGCGGCCACATGGGCGGCAAGGTGCTCGTGCCGACGGCCCAGTTCATCCGCACCCTGACGGCCGCACGGCTGGCGGCCGACGTACTCGGCGTGCCGACGGTGCTGGTCGCCCGGACCGACGCGCTCGCGGCGACGCTGCTCACGAGTGACGTCGATCCGCGCGACCACGCGGCGATGACGGGCGAGCGCACGGCCGAGGGATACTTCGTGGTGCAGGGCTCGCTCGAGAGCGCGATCGCGCGCGCCAACGCGTATGCGCCCTACGCCGACGTGCTCTGGTGCGAGACCTCCCGGCCCGATCTCGACGAGGCGCGGCGGTTCGCCCAGGGAGTGCACGCCGTGCACCCGGGGAAGTTGCTCGCGTACAACTGCTCGCCGTCGTTCAACTGGCAGCGCAATCTCGATCGGGAGTCGATCGCGCGCTTTCAGCGCGAGCTCGCGGCTCTCGGGTACAAGTTTCAGTTCATCACGCTGGCCGGGTGGCACCTCATCAACCTCGAGACCTTCGAGCTGGCCGCGGCGTACCGGCAGGAGGGGATGCCGGCCTACGTGCGAGTACAGGAGCGCGAGTTCGCGCGTGAGCGCGACGGGTACACGGCGACCAAGCATCAGCGCGAAGCGGGCACCGGCTACTTCGACCAGGTGCTCCAGGTCGTCACCGGCGGCCAGGCATCGACCGGCGCGCTCGCCGGATCGACGGAGGAAGAGCAGTTCCACGGCGACGGGACCCCGCCCGCGAGCCCGCGCACGGCGGCGAGCGCCGGCGCCGGGGTCGGCGGGTAGCGCTGGCCTGCCGCGTCCTCGCCGCCGCTAGACGCGAGCGGCGGCGAGGGGACGGGTCGCGTCGCGGACGTGGGGGCGCGGCACGGCGGCGCTGAGCGCGGCGACGATGGCGGCGCCGAAGGCCGGCAGGTCGGCGGGCACGCGGGCGCTGACCACATTGCCATCCACGACGACCGGAGCGTCGGTCCAGATGCCGCCGGCATTGACCACGTCATCGCGAATGCCCACCGTCGATGTGATCTGACGGCCGCGAACGATACCGGCGGAGATCAGAATCCAGGGCCCGTGACAGATCGTCGCCACGAGTTTCCCGGCGGCGTCGACATCGCGCACGAGCCGCAAGACATCACGGTCGCGGCGGAGCTTGTCGGGCGCCCACCCGCCCGGGGCGAGAACGCCGGCCAGGGCGCTGGCCTGGAAGTCCCGCACGTGCCCGTCGACGGCACACGGGTAGCCGTGCTTGCCCCGGTACGTCGGCTCGCCCATCCCCGCGAGCACGGTCGCGTACCCCGCCTCCTCGACGCGGAGCTTCGGGTACCAGACCTCGAGGTCCTCGTACTCGGGGCCGACCAGGATCAGGAATGTACCGCTTGGCATGGTGGCCACCTGTGAGGGACGTTTGGCGTGATCCCAGCCGCGGCAAGGCCTTGACGCCACGCGCCCCATCGCGTTGGTATACCATACTCAACCTGTCACATCGTGCTCGCCGGCGCGAGCGGCGTGACTCCGCGGGCCGGCGCGTCGTACCCTTACGTGGTGTCGAAACCAAATCCCTCGTGGCCGCGCTCGTCCACACGGGCATCGACGCGGAACCGCTCAGCTCGGCATGCGCCGGTCGCTGTCCTGGTGGCGGTCGCCCTCACGGCGTGCGCACCCCGGGTGCTCGTCCAACGGCCCGCGAATCCGGGGCCACTGGTCGTCACCGACATCGCCTACCGGGGCGACCCGTTCCTGGCGGACGTCGAGACGCGAACGTTTGACTATTTCTGGCGCACGACCGACGCGCGCACGGGGCTGACGCCCGACCGGAGCCCGTCCCCCTCGTTCTCGAGTATCGCCGCCGTCGGCTTCGCCCTCACGGCGTATCCGGTCGGGGTGGCCGAGGGATACGTCTCGCGTGAACAGGCGGCCGAGCGCACGTACACCACGCTCCGGTACCTGTACCAACTGCCGCAGGGGCCCGGTGACACGGGCGTGGCGGGGTACAAGGGGTTCTTCTACCATTTCCTCGACATGGACAGCGGCCACCGGTTCGCGCGGGTGGAGCTGTCCACGATCGATACCTCGATCCTGCTGGCCGGCGCGCTCTTCTGTGCCGAATACTTCGACGGGCCGTCGAGAACCGAGGCGGGGATCCGGGCCTACGCCGACTCCCTGTACCGGCGCGTCGACTGGACGTGGGCGGCCCCGAACGCCCCCGCGGTCGCCCTCGGATGGACTCCGGACAGCGGGTTCATCCAGTACGACTGGCGCGGGTACAACGAGGGCATGCTCCTGTACGTCCTGGCGCTCGGGTCGCCGACCCATCCGCTGGGCGACAGCGCCTGGAGCGAGTACACGCGGACCTATCGGTGGGAGGAGTGGTTCGGGGAGCACTACCTCAATTTCGGCCCCGCGTTCGGGCACGCGTACTCGCAGATCTGGATCGATTTCCGCGGTATCCAGGACCCGTTCATGCGGGCGCACGGGATCGACTACTTCGAGAACTCGCGTCGCGCGGCGTACGCCCAGCGCGCGTATGCGATCTACAACCCGATGGGATGGCTGGGGTACGGGCCCGACGGGTGGGGCTTCAGCGCCTGTGACGGCCCGGCCGATACCGGGATCGCCCTCAACGGCGTGTACCGGACCTTCCGCTCGTACTGGGCCCGGGGGACGGCGTTCACCCGGATCGCCGACGATGGGACGCTCACGCCGTCGGCGGCCGGCGGGATGATTCCGTTCGCCCCCGAGATCGCCGTGCCGGCGCTCAAATCGATGCGGGCGACCTACGGAAATCTCGTCTACTCCACGTACGGCTTCGTCGATGCCTTCAACCCCACCTTCACCGTGCCGATCCGGACGCCACTCGGCCGCGTCGACGGCGCGCGCGGGTGGTTCGACACCGACTTCCTGGGGATCGACGAGGGGCCGATCCTGTCGATGATCGAGAACTACCGGACGGAGCTCATCTGGACGACCATGCGACGCAACCCGTACATCACGCGCGGCCTTCAACGGGCGGGCTTCACCGGCGGCTGGCTCGATCATCTCCTCACCGCCCGGTGACGCGCGGGGGTGCGCCGTGACGCGCCGGGAGGGCGTCCGCGGGTTGGCGGTCGGTCTCGCCGCCGCCCTGAGTGCGTGCGGCCACGGCGCCCGGCGACCGGCGGGGGCAGCGACGCCGATCACGCTCCGATTCTGGGCGTTCGGGCGCGAGGGAGAGGTCGTCCAGCAGCTCATCCCCGAGTTCGAGCGGACACACCCGGCGATCCGCGTCCGCCTCCAGCAGATCCCGTTCACGGCGGCGCACGAGAAGCTGCTGACGGCCGTGGTCGGGGAGGCGGCGCCCGATGTGGCGCAGCTCGGCAACACGTGGATTCCGGAGCTGGTGGCGCTGCGGGCACTGCTCCCCCTCGACTCGCTCGTGCGGCGCTCGCCGGTCGTCGTGCCGGAGGACTACTTCCCGGGCATCTGGGACACCAACCGGCTGGGTGATACGACGTACGGCGTGCCCTGGTACGTCGACACGCGGGTCCTGTTCTATCGCTCCGACATGCTGGCCGATGCCGGCTACCGGTCACCCCCCGCCACCTGGTCGACCTGGCGCGCCGCGATGGCCCGGATCCGCGCCCGTAGCGGTGGCCGCACGTACGGCGTGCTGCTCCCCGTGAACGAGTGGGCGCAGCCGATCGCTCTCGGGCTGGCCGCCGGCGCGCCGCTCCTCCGCGATGGAGATCGCTACGGCGACTTCACGGAGCCCCGCTTCCGCGCCGCGTTCACGTTCTACATCGACCTGTATCGCGACAGCCTGAGCGCGCCGGTCAGCAACACCCAGGTGGCCAACCGCTACCAGGCGTTCGCGGCCGGCGAGTTCGCCATGTTCATCTCCGGTCCGTGGGACGTGGGGGAGTGCCTGCGGCGGCTGCCGGACTCGCTGCGTGGCCGCTGGATGACGGCGCCGATGCCCGCGGCCGACGCCGTGCCCGACGTACCGGCGACGCTGCCGCTGCGGGGGGCGACGGACACGACAGTGCCGGGCGCGTCCCTGGCCGGCGGCTCGAGCCTCGTCATCTTCCGCGACTCTCCGCATCCGGCCGCCGCCTGGGCGTTCCTGGAGTACCTCTCGGCGCCCGCCCAGCAGGCGGCCTTCTACCGGGTGAGCGAGGATCTGCCGGCGCGGCGGTCGGCGTGGGAGGATCCGTCGATCGCGCGGAACCCCTACGTGCGGGCGTTCGGGCGCCAGCTCCAGTCCGTGCGCCCCACGCCACCGGTCCCGGAGTGGGAGCAGATCGCGACCCTCGTGGCCACGCACGGGGAGGCGGCGGCGCGGGGCGCCGTCACGCCGGACGCCGCCCTGTCGGCCCTCGACGCGGACGTCGACCGAGCGCTCGAGAAGCGACGCTGGCTCCTCGCGCGCCAGGGGGCCGGCGCCACCGGCACGGGCCGATGACCACCGCCGGCCGCGGCGGCCCGGGCGCGCAGGCGGCTCGCCGGGCGGCCCTCCTCCTCCTTGCTCCCGGACTGCTGCTCATCACGGTCACGTTTCTGTTGCCGGCCGCCGCGTCGCTCCTGCTGAGTCTCAGCGACTTCGACCTCTACGCGGTCGCCGTGCCCGCCGACGCGCGCGTCGTCTGGCTGCGCAACTATGTGACGCTCGTCGAGAGTCCTCTCTTCTGGGCGGCCTTCCGCAACACGCTGTACTTCGTGCTCGTGGGAGGGCCGCTCTCGGTCCTCGTGTCGCTCGGCGCCGCGCTGATGCTGAGTGCCGACGGAGTCCGACTCCGAACCCTCTTCCGAACCGTCTACTTTGCGCCGGTCGTCACGACGCTGGTCGCGGTGGCAGTCGTCTGGAAATACATCTACGCCCCGCAGATCGGGTTGCTCGACACGGGCCTCCGCTGGCTTGGCGTGGCACCCGTCGATTGGCTGGGGTCGGCGGCGTGGGCGATGCCGTCACTCATCGTGATGAACGTCTGGAAGAATTTCGGCTACAACATGATCATCTTCGTCGCCGGGCTCCAGGCCGTCCCGACGGAGCTGTACGACGCCGCGCGGGTCGACGGGGCCGGCGCCTGGCAACGCTTCTGGCACGTCACGCTGCCATCCCTCGCCCCGACGTTTCTCTTCGTCAGCATCACGACCATGATCGGCGCGCTCCAACTGTTCGCCGAGCCGTACGTGATGACGCAGGGCGGGCCCCTGCACGCCACCCTGAGCCTCGTTCTGTACATGTTCGATCAGGGGTTCGCCTTCTGGCACATCGGCTACGCCGCCGGGATCGCCGTGGTGCTGTTTCTGCTCACGCTGGCCGGCGCGGCGGTGCAGCTTCGCGCGCGCCGAGCGCCGGCCGCGATCTGATGCCGCGCCTGGCGGTGCGGCCCGCGACCCTGGTCCTGCACGCCGCGCTCGTGGCGGTCGCGGGACTCACCGTCGCGCCGCTCGCCTGGATGGTCTCGGCGTCGCTCATGCCGACCGGCAGCGCCACGACCTACCCGCCCGCGCTGCTGCCGCATCCGGTGACGCTCGTCCACTATCGCGAGCTGTTCACGCGGCTCGACGTGGCCCGCGAGCTGGCAAACAGCACGCTGATTGCGGGGCTGATCACGGCATCGTCGCTGCTCATCAACTCGATGGCGGGGTACGCGTTCGCGAAGCTGCGCTTCCCCGGGCGCGATCGGCTGTTCGGGTTCATCCTGCTCGGCCTCTTCATTCCCCCGCAGGTCGCGATGCTTCCGCTCTTCGTCATGATGCGCGAGGCGCACCTCGTGAACAGCTACGCGGCCGTGATCCTGCCGAGCATGGCGAGCGTCTTCGGCATCTTCCTCGTACGGCAGTATGTGCTCGGGATCCCCGACGAGCTGCTCGACGCGGCGCGGGTCGACGGGGCCGGGGAGCTGCGGATCTACTGGTCGATCATCGTTCCGCTCTGCGCGCCGGTGCTCGTGACGCTCGCCGTGTTCGTCTTCATGAGCGCCTGGAACGACTTCATGTGGCCCCTGATCGTCCTCACCGACGGCGCGAAGTATACCCTGCCGGTCGGGCTGGCGAACCTGGCGCGGGAGCACGTGCAGGATGCGGAGCTCATGATGGCCGCGTCGGTCGTGACGCTGCTGCCGGTGCTGGCGCTCTTCGTCGCGCTCCAGCGCTACTACGTCCGCGGCATCACCGCCGGCGCCGTCAAGGGGTGAGGCAGCGCCCGTTCGTTCGCGCGATGTCGGCGTAGAGGGCGCCGCTGGCCTTGACCGTGCGCCGCTGGGTGGCGAAGTCGACGTGGACCAGACCGAAGCGTTTGCTGTACCCGTGGCTCCACTCGAAGTTGTCGAGAAGCGACCAGGCGAAGTACCCGCGAACGTCGACGCCGGACGCGATCGCATCGAGCGTGGCGCCGACGTGAGCCCTGAGGTAGGCGACGCGAAGGGGATCCTCGACCCGGTCCCCGACGGCGGTCGGTGGATCGTAGAACGCCGCCCCGTTCTCGGTGACGTAGATCGGGATCGCGCCGTAGCGCGCGCGCACCCAGCGGAGAACGTCCGTGAGCCCGGCCGGGTAGACCTCCCATCCGGTTTCCGTTCGCGTCTGTCGCGGCGACCGCACCGTCCGCGCGCGCAGCGGGGCGTGGCGTCGGTCCGCGCGGGTGACGCCCCGGGTGTAGTAATTGACGCCGAGAAAGTCGATCGGGCGCGAGATCGCCTCCAGCTCGGCGGCCGCGTGATCCGGCCAGGCGGCTCCGAAGATCGTCCGCAGCTCGGTCGGGTAGGTCCCGAGCAGCACCGGGTCGAGGTACTGGCGGTTCATGTACGCGTCGGCACGCGTCGTCGCCTCGACGTCGGCGGGCCGATCGGACGCCGGGTACTTGGGCTCGAGGTTGACCACGAGGCCGATCCGATGACGTCCCAGCGCCCGATACACGTCGACCGCGGCGCCGTGGGCGCGGAGCAGGTTGTGAGTCACGAGCGGCGGCTCGTAGAGGCTCCGATGGCCGGGCGCCAGCGTGCCGTGCAGGTAGCCGCCGTCGGCCACGACCCACGGCTCGTTGAGCGTGGTCCACATCGCCACCCGGTCGTCGAGGGCTCGGACGACCGCCTGCGCGTAGTCGGCGAACCATCCCGCGCTGTCGGGGTTGAGCCATCCGCCGCGGTCGTCCAGCGCGGCCGGGAGATCCCAGTGGAACAGGGTCACCACCGGCTGTATGTTAGACCGGAGCAGTCCATCGACGAGCCGGTCGTAGAACGCCAGCCCGGCCGGATTGAGGCGGCCCACTCCGGCGGGGAAGATGCGGCCCCACGCGATGCTGAAGCGGTACGCGTTGAGTCCGAGCGTGTGCAGGAGCCGGACGTCCTGCTCGGCGCGGTGGTAGTGGTCGCATGCAACGTCGCCGGTGTCGCCGCCACGCACCATCCCCGGCGTGTGCGCGAAGCGGTGCCACGTGCTGGGTCCCGCTCCATCGGCGAGCGGAGAGCCTTCGATCTGATATGCCGATGTCGCGGCACCCCAGAGGAAGCCGTCGGGAAATCGGCGCGCGACCGGAGCGCTCAATGAGTCGGACGCGGTGGACGGCGGAGACGGGACGGTCATGCGACGCCAGGTGAGCGCCGCCCGGCGGCTGGCTGCGGCCGGCGGCGCGCGCTGAGGCTCCGCGACGAGTGGCGCGCGTCACACTCGATCGGGTACGGAAGGTGTACGAGGACTCGGGACTCGTCGCCGTTCACGACATCGACCTCGACGTCGCGGATGGCGAGCTGGTCGTCCTGGTCGGGCCGTCCGGGTGCGGCAAGTCGACGACGCTGCGGATGATTGCCGGGCTGGAGTCCATCTCGTCGGGCCGGCTGGCCATCGGCGATCGCGTGGTCAACGATCTGCCGCCCAAGGAGCGCGACATCGCCATGGTCTTCCAGGGTTACGCGCTCTACCCGCACATGACGGTGTACGAGAATATGGCTTTCGCCCTGACCCTGCGCAACCGACCGCGCAGCGAGATCGCCGCGCGCGTGCACCGCGCGGCCGACATGCTCGGCCTGCGCGATGTGCTCGCGCGCCGCCCGCGCCATCTCTCGGGCGGGCAACGGCAACGGGTCGCGATCGGACGCGCGATCGTCCGCGAGCCGCAGCTCTTCCTCTTCGATGAGCCGCTCTCGAATCTCGATGCGCAGCTCAGGGGGGAGATGCGTCGCGAGATCGGCGCGCTCCAGCGCGCGCTGCGGACGACGACCATCTACGTGACGCATGACCAGATCGAGGCGATGACACTCGGCGATCGGATCGTGGTGCTGGACGCGGGCCGCGTGCAGCAGATCGACGCACCGCTCGTCCTCTACCGATCCCCGCGCAACGTGTTCGTCGCGTCGTTCATCGGCAGCCCGCCGATGAATCTCATCCCGGGACACCTGGGGCCGGCCGCCCAGGCCGATGGCGGGCCATCGTTCCGATCGACCGACGGCGCCATCACGCTCGCGCTCCCGGCCACCTTCCTCCGCGACCGCGACCCGACGGGATGGCGCGATCGCCCGGTCACGCTCGGGATCCGGCCAGAGCATCTGAGCGTGACCGTCGCCGGGACTCAGGCGGGCGAGCAGGGACTCGTCCGCGCCCATGTCGAGGGGATCGAGCCGCTCGGATACGACGCGATCGTCCACCTTGGGGTCGGGAGCACGCGGCTCGTCGCCCGGACCACCGCGTTGCCGAAGACGGCCATCGGCGCGATGGTGGATGTGCGCGCGGACATCGCGGGGCTGCACCTCTTCGACGCGGCGAGTGGCGAGGCGATCGGCGATCCGCGATCTCCCACACGCGTGCCAAGCGAGCACTCCCACGGAGATGGCCGTCAGGGCGTGTACCGCACGGCGAGATAGCCCCGGAGCTTGTACTTGAAGGGAGCGCTGGCCGAGTAGCCGGCGCCGGCCAGGGCCGACACCGACGGGACGGCCAGAAAGGGCACCGCCGGCAACCCGGCGCGCAGCTCGGCGCCGTACACATCGTGGTGGGCGCTCCGATCGGCGGGGCTCGTGAGGCGCTCGTAATAGAGCGTGAACGGGCCGGTATCGTCCTCGAGCCGCTGGTCCGTGAGCTCCCGGCCGGCGACGACGCCGAGCGGGAGCGCCGGCACCGCGATGCGCTGAGAGAGGAGGGCCGTGTCGGTCAGGGGCGGCGTCTCACCCCCGGCGATCGGCCGCTCGAACACGGGGGCGCCTCGGTCGACCGTCGCGTACCCCACCGTGTATCGGATCCTGGCGCCGCCCGTTCCGACGATGAGGCCCCCGCGCGCGAGTAGCCGCCGCCAGGGGGTCCCGTCGGTACGACCCGCCGTTCCCATCGCCGCGACGCCGGCCAGGAGGGCGATCGGGCCGCGCGAGAAGTCTCCCGTTCCCGCGTACGACGCGAAGAGAAGCTCGCGGCCGTGCCCCGGCCGGCCGGCGACGGCGAGTCGGCCGGCGGACCCGCCGACGCGCGCGGTGCTCGACCAGAAGCTCCCGTAGCGCCTGCCGCCGGCCGACAGGACCGCGCCGCGATATCCCACGTCGAGCGAGGGGCTCACGAAGCTGCCGACGCCCTCGCGCGAGGGGTACTGGGTCAGAGCGAACGCGCTCGCGGTCACGGCGACCGGCAGTCGACGCCAGATCGCGGCCGCCGCTCCGCCTCGCCACGCGCCGGGGTCGCCGAGGGCGCCCTGGAGCGTCCATCCGAGCCGGCCGACCGGGTCGCTGCTCCCCACCAGCAGCGTGGCGTACCGTCCCGCCGGCCCGAACGCTCCGCCCGGCAGATATCGATACTCGCGGGGGCCGACCAGGTACCTGGTGGGCGGCTGGACGGCCACCGGCGGGAACGAGTCGAACTGTGCCGCCGGCCCGGGAACGGCCGCCGGGGCGAGCGCCGGCGGGAGGACCGGCGGCGCGATCGGGCGTGCCGCGGCGAGGTGGACCATGTGCAGGTCGCGGCCGCGCGCGGACTGACTCAGGAACAGGACCGTCGAGTCGCTGGTCCCCGCATCGGGTGCGAGCAGGCTTCCGGTCGTGAGCGCGAGTGGCCGGGTCCCGCCCGACGCGAGGTCCACGACCTCCAGATGCCGCGTCCCACCCAGCTCCGACACGGTGACGAGGGCCGTCCCGGCGGCCACGTACGTCGCACCGTAACGGCTCGCCCCATCGGGCGGACCGACCGCGTGCGGCTCGCCCGCCCGTCCGTCGGCGAGAGGGAGGACCTCGAGGTGCCACCGATCGTCGCCGTGCACCGCCACGACGAGCGATCCTCCGTCGGGCGCGATGCGGGGACGGTAGAACTGGCGTGTCGGCGACCCGGCCAGGAGCGTCCGAACGGTCCCGCTCGGGATGTCGATCCGGACGAGATCGCAGATGCCGCTCAGGCAGCGGACGCCGGCGGCCCAATGCCCATCGGGCGCAGGATCGGCGCTGCGCACCGCCGCGTGCCGGGTGAGGCGCGTCACGCGCCCGGTTCGCAGGTGCCAGATGTAGAGATCGGGCCGGAACGCGCCGTCGGGGAGCGGCTCGTCGTGGGTGACGAGCACGCGATCGCCTCGGGCAAAGAACCGCGGCGCATCGTACCCGAGCCGACGCGACGCCTCGAGCACGGCGACCGGGCGGCGCGGTGGGGGATAGATCGCCACCGCCGGGACGTCCTCGGGGTCGGCCGCCACGAGGCGCGCCCGCGCGGCGGCGATCGCCGAGTCGACCCCGGGCTGCGGCTCCGTCGACCAGACGACGATCCGGGCCGGCCGGACGGGCGAGCGCACGGGGACGGCGACCAGCCGGCCGTCGCGCGAGACGGCGGGGTCACCCGTGTACCAGGTGAGATGTTGAAAGGTCGTGCCCGTATCGAGTCCCGCGGCAGCGATGCTGTCGGCCGCGTCCCGTGCCTTGACCGTGAGATCGGCCACGAACCGCCCGTACAGCGCCGCGGGCACGTCACCGAAGACGCCGAGGAAGGCACCCGCGAAGTCGCGGTTCCGGCGCGCGGTCATCCGGCGCCAGAGGTGCGGCAGGCTCGACTCACCGGAGCGGGCGACGAGCCACTCGAGGAACGCCGAGCCCACGAGGTACGGCATGTCGCCGCCGAGAAATCGCCCGCTTCCGTTCAGCTCTGCGTAGCTCGGCATCTGCCCTTCGATGGCGAGCTCGCGCAGGATCGCGGCGCGCGCGACGCCGTGCGGTCGCCCACTGCCGGTCAGCAAGCCCTCGACGTAGGTCGCGTAGCCCTCGATGACCCACCGCGGCGCCCGCCAGGCGATCGGGCTCAGATCGACCGGGAGGATGCTCCAGAGCGTGCGCTCGACGGGGTTGCGCGTCGGGCGCGTGAGGTGGGCGATGTGCGTGAACTCGTGGACCGTCAGGACCTCGGCCCAGTCGGGGGCCGGCCCGACGTCCTCGGTGGGGTCGGGCGGCGTCGGCCAGAGCACGATGGTCGGGGCGTGGAGCACGGGGAGCGCCGCCCCGTTGGACACGTTGTACGGGTCGTCGATGACCACCGTCACGCGGTGCGCCGGTGCGCTCCCGACGGCGTGGATGACCGCTCCGCGCACCGCCTCGAGCCGGCCCGCCACATCGATGGCCCACGGCCGCATCGCACGCGGGAAGTGGACATCGAAGTTGGGGGTGTGAATCGTCTCCCAGGGCTGCGCCGGCAGCGTGAAGAGCTGTGCCAGGGCCGGGGAGGGGGGCGCCGCGATCGTGATCGCCAGGAAGACGAGGCCACGCCGAGCGGCGCGCATGCTGTCCCCCCGATGGATCGCTACTCGCGCGGCTTGCCGATCCCGAGCTTCTCGAGGAGCCAGGTTACAGGGATCACGAAGAGGGGGGTCAGGAACATCGGCAGCAGCGTGTTGAGCCAGATGAGCGCCGTGAAGAACGCTCCGATCGCCACCCCTACCCAGAGCACCGCCAGCGGACCTTCGGAGTTCACAACTCGCCTCGTGTTCGGAGTCCGTCGATCGGCGCGCGCCCCGCCGATCCGAGCGCGACCGCCCGGGGGCGCCGGGATCGCTCGCGCGCGATAGCTGGTACAATGTCCTAACGATATGCGACCCGCGGGAGATACACCAGCCGCGCCCATGGGCGCCGAGGCGGCGGCGGCGATCGAGGCGGCGGCGATCGAGGCCGCGGTCAGCCGCACGCTCCGAGCGCGGGGGCCGGTGGTGCTCGCGGTGTCGGGTGGGCGCGACTCGATGGCACTGCTCCACGCCGCGGGGCGGTGCGACCCTGCGTCGGTCGCGGTCGTGGCGACCTTCGATCATCGCACCGGGCCGCACGCGTGCCGAGCGCTGGCGCTCGCCGCGCAGTCGGCGGCGCGGGTCGGGGTGCGATTCGCCGCCGGCCGAGCCGGTCCGCATGTGCCGCCGACGGAAGCGGGGTGGCGCGAGGCGCGGTGGAGGTTCCTGCGAGAGGCCGCCGCGGCCGCGGGCGCGACGGTCGTCGTGACCGCCCACACGCGTGACGACCAGGTGGAGACGGTCGCCATGCGCATCCTGCGCCGCGCGGGCGCCCGCGGGCTTGCGGGGCTCGACGTCGACGGGGACATCGCTCGACCCTGGCTGTCGTTCGCCCGGAGCGCCGTCGCGCGGTACGGCGACCGGCACGGGGTCGAGTACGTCGAGGACCCGACGAACCAGTCGCGCGCGCATCTGCGGAACCGCGTGCGCCTCGATCTGCTCCCGGCGCTCCGGCGGGTGCAGCCTGCCATCGACGACTGCTTGCTGGCCATCGGCGCCGACGCCGCGGCGTGGCGGCGGCGGGTGGAGCGAGTGGTGCGCGACGCGCACCCCGTGCGGCGTGAGGGCGACGGCTGCTCGATTGCGGTCAGTGCCCTGGCCGTCTATGATGCGCCATCGCTCGCCGTCGTGTGGCCGGTGCTGGCGGCGGAGATCGGCATCACGCTCGACCGTCGCGGCGTGACGCGCCTGGCGCAGTTCACCCGGGCCGCGCGCACCGGAAGCCGGATGCAACTCTCGGGAGGGGTCGAGGTGCTGCGCTCGCGATTCAGCTTCGTGCTCCAGTGCGGGCCTGCGGCGGGCTCCGCGGTCCGCAGCAGGACGCCGTGAGCGCGGCGGGCCGCGACGCCGAGTCACCGCGGAGCGCGTCCACCCCCGGGCCCGCCGCAGCGCCCGCGGCAGCGCCCGGGACGGGGCCTGACCCCCGGCTCGGGGGGCGCGCGCTGCGACGCGTCGTCTACACCGCCGACGTGATCGCCCGGCGGGTCCGCGAACTCGGGGCGGAGATCACGGATTGCTACCCGGACGGCGAGTTGTTGGTGTTCGGGTTGCTGAAGGGGAGCGTCATCTTCGTCAGCGACCTCGTGCGGGCGATCGAGCGGCCGCTGCAGGTCGATTTCGTCGTGGCATCGAGCTACGGCATGGGGACCGAGTCCAGCGGTACGGTCCACCTCGCCTACGACGCCGCGACCCGCCTGGAGGGCCGGCACATTCTGGTCGTCGAGGACATCGTCGACTCGGGCAGAACGCTCGCTCGCCTCTCGAGTGTCCTGCGGGGACGGCAGCCGCGGTCGCTGGAAGTCTGCGCGTTGCTGCACAAGCGGATCGCCACCGCGTTGCTGGAGCCGGTCCGATTCGTCGGGTTTGACGCGCCATCGGAGTTCCTGGTCGGGTACGGTCTGGACCACGCCGAGAACTACCGCCACCTCCCCTACATCGGATCGATCTGAGCCGGGAGGCGCGGAGCGGGGCACAGGTCGGTACATTTCAGGCACCGGCGAGGGGCGCCGCGGCGGGACGTCGGGAGGGTGGGGATCGGAGGGCCGGGAGGGAAGCGGGTACGGAAGGGGAGGCCGGGCGCCGGGTCGGGTGACCTGGCGCCGTCCGAGTCACGTGTAGGGCTGGCCACGGAGCCGGCCCCGTAGGGGTTGCAATGCCAGTGTTGCCATCGCCGTCGTCTGGGAACAACAAGAAGGGCAATTGGGGGCGGATCTCCAAGACGGTCGCGTTCTGGATCCTCATCATCGTCATCCCCGTCCTGTTCTTCGAGCTCTCCAGCACCCGGTCCGACCAGGCCGTGCCGGTCATCTATTCGACCTACGACCAGCAGCTCGCCCAGGACAACGTCAAGCGGGTCACCATCCAGGCCGGCCGACAGCTCACCGGCGAGTTCAAGCAGCGGATCCCGGTGAACGGCAAGGAGATCCAGAAGTTCACGGTCAAGCTCCCGGTCGAGAACTCGGACGATGAGCTCAACCGCCTCCGGGCGCACAACGTCGAGATCGAAGCCAAGGAACAGAGCCAGACGCTCGGGACCGTGGTGACGTTGCTGCCGTATCTCTTCCTGATCGGTCTGTGGGTGTTCCTGCTCCGGCAGATGCAGGCCGGGGGGGCCAAGGCGTTCTCGTTCGGCAAGTCCAAGGCGAAGCTGTTGACGGGTGACACGCCCAAGGTGACCTTCGCCGACGTCGCGGGCGCCGACGAGGCCAAGGTGGAGCTCCAGGAGATCATCGAATTCCTGAAGGATCCACAGAAATTCACCAAGCTCGGTGGGCGCCTGCCCAAGGGCGCGCTGTTGGTGGGGCCGCCCGGGACTGGCAAGACGCTGCTCGCCAAGGCCGTGGCCGGTGAAGCCGGGCGCCCCTTCTTCTCCATGTCGGGGTCCGACTTCGTCGAGATGTTCGTCGGTGTGGGCGCGAGTCGCGTGCGCGACCTGTTCGAGCAGGGTAAGGCGCACGCGCCGTGCATCATCTTCATCGACGAGATCGACGCGGTCGGCCGGCACCGGGGTGCCGGACTGGGTGGCGGACACGACGAGCGCGAGCAGACGCTGAATCAGCTCCTCGTCGAGATGGACGGCTTCGAGTCCAACGACGGCGTGATCCTCATCGCGGCGACGAACCGGCCCGATGTGCTCGACCCGGCGCTGCTGCGCCCCGGTCGTTTCGACCGACAGATCGTCGTCGACGCGCCGGATCTGCGCGGCCGGGAAGGCATCCTGCGTGTCCACCTCCGGAACAAGCCGGTGGCGGACGACGTCGATATCACGACGCTCGCGCGCGGGACGCCGGGCATGGCGGGCGCGGACCTGGCCAATCTCGTGAACGAGGGCGCCCTGCTCGCCGCCCGGCGCAACCACGACAAGGTTTACATGGCCGACCTCGAGGAAGCGAAGGACAAGGTCATGCTCGGGGCCGAGCGGAAGTCGATGGTCATGAAGGACGAGGAGAAGCGCCTCACGGCGTATCACGAGGCGGGACACGCCGTGTGCGCGATGACCGTCGCCGGCAACGATCCGCTCCACAAGGTCACGATCGTGCCGCGGGGACGGGCGTTGGGCGTGGCCTTCACGCTGCCGGAAGACGATCGGGTCTCGGTGACGCGACAGCAGCTCGAGGCTCGGCTCGCGATGGCCTACGGAGGCCGCGTCGCGGAGGAGCTGATCTTCGGCCGCGATCGCGTGACGACCGGGGCGGCGAGCGACATCCAGCAGGCGACGGGAATCGCCCGACGGTACGTCTCCCAGTGGGGGCTGTCCGACGCGATCGGGCCGGTTCTCGTCGGGGACAACGAGCAGGAGCTGTTCCTCGGGCGCGAGCTCCAGCACCGGCGTGAGGTCTCGGAGAAGACCGCACAGCTCGTCGACACCGAAGTCTCGCGCGTCATCGCCGACGCCTACGCCTGCGCCAAGAAGGCGCTGACCGAGCACCTGACGCTGCTGCACGCGGTCGCCGGCGCGTTGCTCGAGCGCGAGACGCTGACGCGGGAGGACATCGGTGTGCTCATGCGAGGCGAGAAGCTTCCGCCGCGAGTGCCGATCCCGCCGGCGAGTGTGCCGGCGGCGACGCCGGTGACCCCGGTGCCGGTGCCCGAGCCCCGCCGCTCGCCACCGCTCCTCGGCGGGCCCGAGGTCGCGCCGGCGTGATGCCCGCGTGAGCTGGCGGGTGCGTGGCGGTCGAGTGCCCCTCGACCGGCCCGTGGTTCTCGGGATCGTCAACGTCACCCCCGACAGCTTCAGCGACGGGGGTGACTTTTTTTTGCCGGCCGACGCGCTCGCGCACGCCGAGCAGCTCGTTGCCGCCGGTGCGGACGTGCTCGACGTGGGAGGCGAGTCCACTCGGCCGCAGGGGGCGTCCGCCGTGCCAGCCGCCGAGGAGCTGCGTCGCGTGCTCCCGGTCGTCCGGGCGTTGCGCGAGCGATTCCCGGCGCTCCCCATCTCCGTCGACACGGTGAAGGCCGACGTCGCCGCGGCGGCGATCGACGCCGGCGCCTCCATCGTCAACGACGTGTCCGGCCTGCGCCTGGATCCCGGGATCGGAGATGTCTGCGCCGCGTCCGGGGCAGGGCTCATCCTGATGCACTCACGCGGTACCGTGCGCGACATGGCGACCTACGCGCACGCCGAGTACGGCTCCGACGTCACCGGCGCGGTGGTCTCGGAGCTGGCCGCCCAGGTGGCGACCGCCCGGTCGGCCGGCGTCGACCCGTCAGCGATCGTGCTGGACCCCGGGGTCGGGTTCAGCAAGCGGACGGAGCATTCGCTGACCGTGCTGGCGGAGTTGCCTCGCATCGTGGCGCTCGGTTATCCGGTGCTCGTGGGTGTATCGCGAAAGCGTTTCATTGGAGAGATTACCGGCGTGCGGGTCGCCGCGGATCGAGTGCTTGGAACGGTGGGGGCGAGCGTCGCGGCCCTCGCGCGCGGCGCGCGGCTCTTCCGGGTCCACGACGTCCGTCCGGCGCGCGAGGGGCTCGACGCGGCGTGGGCCGTCCTCTCGCGTGTGCCGGAGCTGGCGGCGGGACCGCGCGGCGCCGCACCCGGCGGGTCGCGCTGAGATGCCGGTGCCGCAGGCGATCCGGGAGCTGAGATTCGGGCTGCGCGATGCGCTTCAGATCGCGCTCGTCGCCTACGTTCTGTATCGGGCGCTCCTGCTCATCCGCGGCACGCGCGCCGTTCAGATGCTGACCGGCATCGTCGTGCTGGTCATCGTCTACGGCATCGCGCTCGCGGCGCAGCTCACGATGATCACGGACCTGCTGCGGGTCCTCTTCACCTACGGTGCGTTGGCCGGCGTCATCATCTTCCAGCCCGAGCTGCGCCAGGCGCTCGCCCATCTGGGCCAGTCGCGCGTCACCCGGCTGCTGCGCCGGATGGGCGAGAGCGAGGTGGCCGAGGAGATCGTGGAAGCGGTGGAGCGGCTGAGCCAGTCGGGAATCGGCGCCATCGTTGCCGTCGAGCGCGAGATGGCACTGGGGGAGTATGTGCAGTCAGGATCCCCGCTCCAGGCCAAGGTCTCGGCCGATCTCCTCACGACGATCTTCACCCCCTACTCCCCCCTCCACGACGGCGCGGTCATCATCCGGGGCGACACCGTGATCGGCGCGGGGTGCATCCTGCCGCTCTCACAGGCCCAGATCAGCGACCGCTCACTCGGGACGCGGCATCGCGCGGCGTTGGGGTTGGCCGAGGAGACGGACGCGATCGTGCTGGTCGTCTCCGAGGAGACCGCGACCGTCTCCCTGGCCACCGACGGGCGGTTGACGCGCGCGGCGACGCCGGCGCTGATCCGCAACGTCCTCTCCGGCCGCTCCCCGCGACCATCGGCGGAGGTCGAGATGCGGGTGGCGGGCGCTGACGCCGGCTAGGGATGCCGGCCGGGCATGCGTCCGGTCCTTGCGACCGGCTGTAACTCTCGATATTTTCGCGTGTTATGCATTTTCCCGAGCTGCCCGACCGGGTGGCGGAGGTGCGTCAACGGATCGCGGCGGCGGTGGCGCGCGGGGGGCACGGACAGCGGGTGACGCTGATCGCCGTGACCAAGACGTTCGGCGTCGAGGCAGTGCAGGCCGCGTGGGATGTAGGCATCCACGACGTCGGGGAGAATCGCGTGCAGGAAGCCCTGCCCAAGATCGACGCGGCGAGCGTGCCCGTCCGGTGGCACCTGATCGGCCACTTGCAACGGAACAAGGCCAGGGCGGCCGACTCGTTCGAGTTGGTGCACTCGATGGACAGCGCCCGCCTCGCCGACGCGCTCCACGCCCGCGGACTGGCCAGGGGGCGCGCGATCGATGTGCTCCTTCAGGTCAACGTCGTGGGTGAGGCGTCAAAGGCCGGATGGGCGCCGGAGTCGGTACCGGCGGAGGCGGAGCGGTTGACCGGCCTGGCTGGTGTGCGGGTGCGGGGGGTGATGGCGATGGCGCCGCTCGACGCATCGGAGGCCGTCCTGCGGACGACCTTTCACGGGGCGCGCGCCGCGAGGACGGTGCTGGAGGCGGCGGGGCATCCGGCGGCGGAATTGTCGATGGGCATGTCGAGCGACTACGAGATTGCCGTCGAGGAGGGGGCGACCATGGTTCGACTGGGGACCGTGCTCTTCGGCAGCCGGGCGGCCACGGCCGCGGGACACGCGCATGATTGACGAATCGTTCCATCTCACGCCGCTCGACGTGCGGCGCACCGAGTTTCCCGCGGCGCTTCGTGGGTACGACAAGGCCCGGGTCGACGAGTTCCGCGAGCGGGTCGCGAACGAGCTGGAGCGACTGACCCGTCTCAACCAGGATCTCGACGCCAAGGCCAAGGGCTTCCACGAGCAGTTGCGCGCCTTCCGCGAGCGGGACAAGGCCCTCAACGAAGCCCTCGTGTCGGCGCAGCAGCTTCGGGCGGAGGTGCGGATGCAGGCCGAGCGCGAGGCGGAGCTGCTGCGCCGCGAGGCGCGGGCGGAGGGGGAGCGCGTCATCGACGGCGCACGGGCGGACATGCGGCGCCTGGCGGGAGAGATCGAGGCGCTGGAACGCTCCCGCCGCGCCTACCTCGCGCAACTCCGGGCGATGGTCGCCCGACAACTCGCCGAGCTGGAGGCGATTCCCGAGGTTCTTGCGCCGCGGCCCGAGCCATCGCTCCGCGACGCCGGTGCCGGCGCGGGACCCGACGGTGCCGGCGCATCCTCGGCGCCCGCCACCTCGCCGGCGCCTGCGCGGCCCCCGGATCCCTCGCCGGACGAGGCGGCGGCGAGTGGACCGGTGCGCGCCGAGGCGCGGACGGTGCTCCCGCCCGCGCCGGCACCGCCGGTGCTTCCGCCCACCGGGACTCCCGACGGCACTCGGCACCCAGCCCCGACGCCTGCCTGGCTGAAAACCGTCCCCGCGGAATGACGGTCGTCGATTCCGGCGCTCACCCCGCGGCCGTCTCGGCGCGGGAGTCCGGCGCCGGGCTGCACACGCACCCGCGCATTGCGGCGGCGGCGCGGGCGGTCCAGGCCAGGTTCGAGACGCGGCCGCGAGTCGCACTGATCCTGGGCTCGGGGCTCGGTGGGCTCGCCGACGCCATGCGGGTCGACGTCGCGATCGAGTATGGCGAGATCCCGGGGTTTCCCCTGTCGACTGTCGAGTCGCACAGCGGGCGGCTCCTCTGCGGAAGCCTGGCGGGTCGGCCCACCGTCGCCATGCAGGGGCGCTTCCACCGCTACGAAGGCTACTCGCTCCAGCAGGTGACATTCCCGGTGCGCGTCCTGCGCGCCCTGGGCGCCGATACGCTGATCGTGTCGAACGCCTGCGGCGGCATGCGACCGGACTGGTCGCCCGGGGATCTGATGCTGATCGCCGACCACATCAACCTGCTCGGTGACAATCCGCTCGTCGGGCCCAACGACGAGGGACTCGGGCCGCGCTTCCCCGACATGTCGGCTCCGTATGACGAGGAGCTGCGGCAACTCGCGCGGCGGGTGGCGGTCGAGCGCGGCCTGACGCTGCGAGAGGGAGTCTACGTGGCCGTCACCGGGCCCAACCTCGAGACGCGCGCCGAGTACCGGTTCCTGCGCGCGATGGGGGCGGATGTCGTGGGCATGTCGACCGTCCCCGAAGTGATCGTCGCCGTGCATGGCGGCTTTCGGGTGCTGGGCATCTCGGTCATCACGGACCAGTGCGTGCCGGAGACGCTCGAGCCGGCGACGCTGGAGCGCATCCTCGCCGTCGCGGCTCGCGCCGAGCCGGCGCTGACCGCGATCGTCACCGGAGTCGTGGGCCGGCTGTGAGCGAGGTGGCGCAGGCCGTGCCGGTGAGTCGACCCGACCGGCGGTACCGATTGTTGCCCGCGAGCCGAGTCACGCTCGAGGAGGAGATGCTGACGCAGTGGGAGACCGAGCATCTCTTCCGGCAGACGCTCGCCGCCTCGGCCGGGCGGCCCCCGTTTGTCTTCTATGAGGGGCCGCCGACGGCGAACGGCCGGCCCGGCATTCACCACGTCTTTTCGCGAACGCTCAAGGATCTCATCTGCCGGCACCGGTCGATGCGGGGACGACATGTGGCCCGCAAGGCCGGATGGGACACGCACGGCCTCCCCGTCGAGATCGAAGTCGAGAAGACGTTGGGCATTACCGCCAAGGCGCAGATCGAGGCCCTCGGCGTCGATCGCTTCAACACGCTCTGCCGGGAGAGCGTCTGGCAGTACCGGGCGGAGTGGGAGCGCCTCAGTCATCGCATCGGCTACTGGCTCGACTACAGCGACCCCTACGTCACCTACGAGCCACGGTACGTGGAGAGCGTGTGGTGGGCCCTGGCGACGCTGTGGCGGCGCGGGCTCCTCTACTCCGGGCACAAGGTGCTGCCGTACTGCCCGCGCTGCGAGACCGCGCTCTCGAGCCACGAGCTGTCGCTCGGGTATCGTGACGTGCAGGACCCGAGCGTGTACGTGGCCTTCGAGCTCGCGGGCGCCGAGCGGCGCATCCTGGTCTGGACGACGACTCCGTGGACGCTCGTCTCGAACGTCGCGCTCGCCGTGCATCCGGATCTGGAGTACGTGGAGCTCCGGCCGCGGGCGGGCGCGGATCGGCGGACGCTGATCCTCGCGGCCAGCCGGGCGGCCGCCGTGCTGGGGCCCGACTACGAGGAGAGCTGGGAGCTGGTGCGGCGGACGCCGGGGTCGGCGCTGGTCGGCCTCCGATACCGGCGCCCGCTGGACTGGGTTGCGTATCCGCCGGACGCCGGCCCGCACGAGCTGATCATTGCCGAGCCGTTCGTGACGGCCGAGGACGGGAGCGGCGTGGTCCACATGGCTCCTGCCTTCGGGGCCGATGACTATGCGGCCGGGCAGCGACACGGCCTCGCGTTCCTTCAGCCGGTCACGAGTCGGGGCGAGTTCGCGAGCGGCATCCCGGTCGTGGGAGGACACTTCGTCAAAGAAGCCGACCCGGCGATCGTGGCGCACCTGCGGGAGGCCGGGTCGCTCTGGCGCGCCGAGCGCGTGCAGCACTCCTACCCACACTGCTGGCGGTGTGGGACGCCGCTCCTGTACTACGCTCGGTCGTCGTGGTTCGTGCGCACCACCGCCGTGCGCGACGACATGGTTCGCCGGAACGCGCGGATCGACTGGCACCCGCCCGAGGTCGGCGCCGGGCGCTTCGGGGAATGGCTCGCCGGCAACATCGACTGGGCGATCTCACGGGATCGGTACTGGGGAACGCCGCTCCCGGTATGGATCTGCGACGCCGACGCCAGCCATGTGGACGTGGTCGACAGCTTCCGGACGCTGGAATCGCGTATTGGGAGCCCGCTGAGCGCGGAGTTCGACCCCCACAAGCCACACGTCGACCGACTGCACTGGCCGTGCATCGCGTGCACCGCGGCTGGCCGCACGCCTCCGGGGACGATGCGCCGCGTGCCGGAGGTGATCGACACCTGGTTCGACTCGGGCTCGATGCCGTTCGCGCAGTGGCACTATCCCTTCGAGGGGCGGGATCGCGTCGATCATCTGTACCCGGCCGATTTCATCTGCGAGGGCATCGATCAGACGCGTGGCTGGTTCTACTCGCTCCTGGCGATCGCCACGGCGCTGGGCGACACGCTTCCGCACAACGCCCCGAGCGCCGCCGCGCCCTATCGGAGCGTGATCGTGAACGACCTCGTGCTCGACGCGAGCGGCCAGAAGATGTCGAAGAGCCGGGGCAACGCCGTCGACCCGTGGGCCGTGATCGGCCGGCACGGCGTCGACGCCGTTCGGATGTTCCTGATCGAGGCCAGCCAGGTCTGGGTGCCGCGCCGGTTTGACGAGCAGGCCATCCGGGAATCGGCGGGGCAGTTCCTGGTGACACTCCAGAACACCTACGACGGCATCTTCGCGACCTACGCGAATTTCGGGTGGTCGCCGTCGTCGCGTGATCCGGCGCCGGCCGACCGGGCGCCGCTCGACCGGTGGATCCTGTCGCGACTGGCGCGCGTGGAACGCGATGCGGACGAACTGCTCGAGCGCTATGAGCCGACCCTCGCGGTCCGCGCGGTCCGGCAGTTCGTCGTCGACGACGTCTCCAAGTGGTACGTCCGCCTCTCGCGGGCGCGATTCTACGACGTGGACACCTCGGACAGTCGAGCGGCGTTCGCGACGCTGCACCAGGTCCTGACGGTCACCGCACGGCTCCTCGCGCCCGTCATGCCCTTCGTGACCGACTGGCTCCATCGCGAGCTGACCGGGACATCGGTGCATCTCGCGCCGTATCGCCGGCCGGACGCCGGCGCCGACCTGGACGATGCGCTCGAGGCTGCCATGGCGGACATCCGGCGGCTCGCCGCCCTCGCCCGCGCGGCGCGCGAGGATGCGGCGATCAGGACTCGGCAGCCACTGGCGAGGCTCGTCTGCGTCGTCCCGGGAGACCGGGGCGGGGGCGGGGCGGGGGACGCGATGGGCGCCGGGGCGGCGGGTGCGCGCGGGCGGCTGCTCGACGCGCTGGCCCCGCTGCTCCAGGCGGAGCTCAACGTCAAGTCGGTCGAGTGGCTGACGTCGGGGGACTCGTTGGTCACGCTCACGGCCAAGGCTAACTTTCGGACGCTCGGGAAAAAGTTCGGCAAGCTGACCCCGAAAGTGGCGGATGCCGTGACACGGATCCCGGGAGACGCACTCCGCGCCTTCGAGCGGGGTGGGGGGGGCGAGCTCGCCGTGGTGGTCGACGGCGAGCGGCGATTGCTGGAGCGCGAGGACGTCGTCATCACGCATGCGCGCGCGGGCGACCTGGTGGTGCAGGAAGACTCGGGCTACCTGGCCGCGATCGACCCGCAGTTGACGCCCGAGCTCCTGTCGGAGGGGGTGGCGCGGGAGCTGATCAGTGCCGTGCAGCGGGCGCGGAAGGAAGCGGGGTTGGCCGTGAGCGACCGGATCCGACTCGTCCTCGTCGCCGATCCGGCCGTCGAGGCGGCGGCCCGGGCGCATCGCGACTGGATTGCCCGCGAGGTGCTCGCCCGCGAGGTGACCGTTGGTGGCCCGCGCGCGCCGCTCCCTGCGGACACGCTCGGAGGGGAGCACCCGGCGGCGGGAACGCCGGGCGGTCCGAACGGATTTGACGCGGTGCGCACGTTCGACCTCGACGGCCGGACTGTGCGCGTCGCCCTCACCAGGGAAGTGGACCCATGATGTCACCGACCGACGTGAACACCGGCGCGAAGTTCAAGCCGATGTCGAAGAAGATGCTGACGCACTTCGAGAAGCGTCTGCTCGAAGAGCGGAAGCGGGTGCTGAAGGAGCTCGGGAACTACACCGAGACCTTCGGCGCGACCCCGCAGAACGCCGACGGTGACCTCAGCTCGTACTCGTTCCACATGGCGGACCAGGGGACCGACGCCATGGAGCGTGAAAAAGCCTTCCTGTTCGCCAGCCAGGAGGGACGGTTCCTCTGGCACATCGACGAGGCGTTGCGGCGGCTGTACCGCGCTCCGGAGACCTTCGGCCGGTGTCACAACTGCGGGCAGGAGATCGCCTTCGAACGACTCGACGCCCTGCCGCACGCCCGCTACTGCATCGCCTGCAAGCAGCGCGAAGAGGATGGCAAGCGGTGACCATGGCCGACGGCGCGCGCGCGGTCCCGGGCCCGATGGACGAGACGCGAGGGTCCATGCGGGGCCGCGTCTTCTGGACGACGGCGGCCACCGTCGTGGCGTGTGATATCGCGACCAAAGCGGCCGCCGTCGCATCGTTGACACTCGGCGTCCCCCGCGACGTCGTCGGCGGGGCCGTCCGGCTGGCGCTGGTGTACAATCCCGGCGCGGCGTTCGGGATCAATTTCGGCCCCCTCTCGCGGTGGATCTTTCTCGCGCTCACCGTCGGCGCGCTGGCGATCCTCGGCCGCCTGTACCTGGCGACGCGAGCCGGTGACCTGGCGCGCACGATGGCGATCGGCCTGGTCGCGGGCGGCGCCGTCGGCAACCTGATCGACCGGGTCCGGTCTTCGGTGGGCGTGGTCGACTTCATCGACGTCGGCTTCGGGTTCCATCGCTGGCCGACCTTCAACGTCGCCGACATGGCGGTCACGACGGGCGCGTGTCTGCTCGCGTGGGTCTTGTGGGAGGAGGACCGGGCGCGCGATCGGCACGCGGCGCCAGTCCCCGAGATGTAGCCACGCCAGACGGATCCGGCGGCCGGCGCTTCGAGTTCGACAGTCCGGCTGACGCCCAGCGACTCGACACACTGGTCGCCCAGGAGGGTGGCCTGTCGCGGACGCAGGCGGCAACGCTGATCGCCACCGGTGCGGTGACGGTCGAGGGACGCCGGGAGCGGGCGAGCTACCGCCCCCGCCGGGGCGAACGGGTGGCCGTTCAGGTCCCGCCGCCGGTGGGCCGTGACATCGTCCCGGAGTCGGTCCCACTTCGGATCGCGTACGAGGACGCGTGGCTGCTCGTGGTCGACAAGCCGGCGGGGATGGTCGTGCACCCGGCTCCCGGCCACTGGAGCGGCACGCTGGTGAACGCGCTCATGGGACGTGCGGGCGGGGCTGGGCGTCCAGGGGAGGCGGATCGGGCCGGCCTCGTGCACCGGCTCGACAAGGAGACCTCCGGGTTACTGCTCGTTGCCAAGACGGACGAATCCCATCGCCGTCTGACGGCGGCCCTCGCGCAGCGGCGGATCCGGCGCCGATACGTCGCCCTCGCGTGGGGTCACCTCGACGAGGACCACCTCACGGTCGACCGACCGATCGGCCGCGATCCGCGAGACCGAAAGCGGATGGCGATCGTCAGTAATGGCCGGCCCGCACGGACGGACTTCGTGCGGCTGGCGCGCTTTGACTCGGTGGACCTGCTCGCGGCACGGCTGCTCACGGGACGGACGCACCAGATTCGGGTGCATCTGGCCTCGGTGGGCCACCCGGTCGTCGGGGACGACACCTATGGAGGTGGGGGCGGGCGTCGGCTGGTTGCACTGCCGCCGCACCGACACTTCCTCCATGCGGCGTGGTTGAGACTGGAACATCCGATGACCGATCAGTTGCTGGACGTGCGATCCCCGCTGCCGGCCGAGCTGCGGGCGTCGCTCGCGGCAGTGTCGGACGACGGAGGCTCGTGGAGCTCGGGACCGGACCTGACGGGAGACGCGCTGGACGATGTGGGCTTCTACCGGATCGACGATTGAGGGTGCGTCACCAGATGTGTCACCGGGTGCGTCGCGGGATAGCGATGCGGCCGACGCGCTGCGTGCGCTCGACAGCTCGCCCGACGCCCCGCGCCTGCTCGTGTTCACGGCGGCTGGCCGCACCTGCGCCTGCGAGCTGACCGCGATCCGCGAGATCATCCCCTGTCGTCGCGCGACGCGGCTGCCCGGAGCACCGCCGTTCGTCACGGGCCTCATCAACCTGCGCGGCTCGATCGTCACGGTGCTCGACCTCGGCGCGCGGCTCGGTGGAACGCCGGTGGACCCGGAGCGCGGGTCGATCATCCTGGCCGAGAGCGGACCGAAGGTCGTGGGCCTCGCGGTCGACGAGCTCCGGGACGTCCAACGCGTGGTGCGGGAGGCGATCGAACCGGCGGAGGCCGAGACCGGGCCCGACGGGCTGGTCGCGGGAGTCCTGCATATCGGGGCCGAGGTTGCCGTGCTGCTCGACGTCGGCCGCATCATCACGCTGGCGCTCGTCTAGTCCGCCCGGATGCGCCCCACACGGGAGCCGCCCACGCGGCTGCGGCCCACGCGGCTGCGGCCCACCGGACAGCCGGCCGCACAGCGCAGTTCGCCCACGGAATCCAGCCTGGAGCCACGGTGAGTCACACGGTTCTGATTTGCGACGACGCGATCTTCATGCGCACGATGGTCGGCGACATCCTCCAGCAAGCCGGATTCGATATCGTCGGTGAGGCCGAGACCGGCGTGCAGGCGGTCGAGAAGTACCGGCAACTGCGCCCGGATCTGGTGACGATGGATATCGTCATGCCCGACATGGGCGGCATCGACGCCGTGCGTGAGATCACGAAGTTCGATCCGCAGGCCAAGATCCTCATGTGCAGCGCGATGGGACAGCAGGCGCTGGTCGTCGAGGCGATTCAGGCCGGCGCGCGGGACTTCGTCGTCAAGCCGTTTCAGCCGAGCCGCGTGCTGGAAGCCGTCCAGCGCGTGCTCGGGTAGCCCGGGCCTCACCGCCGCGACGCCCGCGGCCTCCGAGCGCCCCGGCGCCGCCCCCGTGGACCCTGCGCGGTACGCCGAGCTGTTCCTGACGGAGAGTCGGGAGCATCTGTCGGCCATCAATCAAGCCCTCCTCGAGCTCGAGCGGGCCGCGCGCGCGGGCGCGAAGGGGGGGCGGACCGGAGCACGGGCGGCGGGTGGGGACACCGACGTGCAGGCGGCGGTGGGATCGCTGTTCCGCGCCGTGCACACCGTCAAGGGGATGAGCGCCACCATGGGGTACTCGGCCGTGGCGGCGCTCTCGCACGAGATGGAAGCACTTCTGGACGGCGTGCGGTCCGCCGGCCGTGACGTCGACGCGCCGCTCATGGACCTGCTGTTCGAGGCGGCCGACGCGCTCGAATCCTCGATCGAGCGGGCCGTCTCGGATGAGGAGAGCGACCCCCGGGCCGCCGATGTGACGCAACGGCTCCGCGATCTCCTGACGCCGGCCCACCCCCCCGCGGCGCCCGCACCCGAGTCCTCGGGCGATCGGCCGACGCGTCGCCGCAAGACCGCCACGGGTCGGACGCGTCGGAGCCGCGCCCACCCGGAGCCGGACGCGCCGCACGGTGGTCGGGCGGAGGCGAATCGGCCGGAGATGAGTCGCCCGCCCGCCGCCCCGGGAACCGCGATCCGGATCCTCTTCGACCCCGACGCCCCCCTCCGGGGGGCGCGGGCGGCGATGGCGGTGGCCCGGGCGCACGAGCTGGGCGAGGTGACGGCTGTCCAGCCTGCGCCCGAGCGCTTCGCGGATCCCGAGTTCGGGCACGAGCTCTGGCTTCGCGTGGTGACGACCGCGCCGACGCCGGAGATCGAGCGCCGGCTCGGCGGCGTGGGGGACGTGACCCGCGTCGACGTCGAGCGAGATGAGACCACGCCTGCCGCCCGCGAGTCGAGCGCGCCCCGCGAGCCCAGCGCGACCCGCGGGTCCAACGGGCAGCCGGCGGCCCCCGGCGGGTCGGCATCGCTCCAGGTCGATCATGGCCCGAAGGCACGGCACGTCCGCATCGACCTGCGGCGGCTGGACGCGCTCATGAACCTGATCGGCGAGCTGGTGATCGCCCGCGGACGCCTGGTCGAGCTGACGGCCGGGAGCGACGATGCGGCGCTGGTCGAGACGATGGATCTCGCGTCTCGCCTGATCGGCGACCTGCAAGATGAGATCATGACCTGCCGGATGGTCCCGGTCTGGCAGGTCTTCGATCGATTCCCGCGCCTCGTGCGCGATGCCGCCCGGGCCCTGGGCAAGCAGGTTGAGCTCGAGGTGGAGGGGAAGGAGATCGAGCTCGATCGGTCGATGCTCGACGAGATCGGCGATCCGATCGTGCACCTGCTCCGCAACGCCCTGGATCACGGGATCGAGAGCCCGGAGGAACGAGCGGCGTCCGGGAAGCCGCCCGAAGGCCGGCTGACGCTGAGCGCGATGCGGGACCGGTCGGCCGTCCTCATCCGCGTCGCCGACGACGGCCGGGGGATCGACCGCGGCAAAGTGCTCGCGCGGGCGCTCGACGCCGGGCTCGTCGATGCCGGCACGACGGCGCTCACGGACGAGGAAGTCATCCACCTCATCGCCCGGCCCGGCTTCACGACCGCCGAGCGCGTGACCAGTCTCTCCGGCCGGGGCGTCGGGATCGACGCCGTCCAGGCGCGCGTCCGGGCCCTGGGCGGCGCGGTCGACATCAGGAGCGTACCGGGCCAGGGCACGACGGTCACGGCGCGCCTCCCCCTCACGCTCGCGATCATGCGCGCCCTGCTGGCCCGCGTCGCGGGTGAGACCTACGCCTTCCCGATGGCCCACATCGACGAGACGGTGGCGGTCACGGGGGCGTCGTTCGCCGCTGTCCGCGGCCAGCCGGTCCTGCTCCTTCGGGGGGAGGCGGTCCCGTACGTCCAGCTCCGAAGTCTGATCGGGCTGGGATCCGCGGCCGCCCCGGACGGCAGCGGGGGTAACGGCGCGGCTTACGGCACCGGACCCGGGTCGGGGGCCGGCGGGCCGGCCGCTGACCCGGAGCAGCACATCCTGGTCGTCGAATCGGCGGGCCGGCGCGCCGCGATCGCCGTCGACGAGCTCACCGGCCAGCAGGACATCGTGGTCAAACAGTTCGATGCCGCCCGGGGCGGGGCGGCGCTGTTCAGCGGCGCGACGATCCTCGGGGACGGAGCGCCCGCCTTGATCGTCGATGTAAGCACCCTCTGTTGATCCCGACGAACCGGCCCAACCACCCAGCCATGGAAGACATCCGCTCGCTCAAGGCGAACCAGCTCGATGCGCTTCGCGAGGTGGCCAACATCGGTGCCGGCCACGCGGCGACCGCCCTGTCCCAGATGATCGGCGGGACGATCATGATCAGCGTGCCGACGATCAACATCGCCCGGCTGGAGGACGTGCCGCCGCAGGTCTCGGCGCCGGAGGAGCCGGTGGCCGCCGTGCTCATGAACATGCTGGGTGATCTGACCGGTCGGACACTCCTGGTGCTCCCACGGCAGACGGCCGTGAAGCTGGCGGGCATCATGTTGCGGCGGCAGATGGGCTCGGACTCCGAGCTCGGCCAGGTCGAGCAATCGGCCATCAAGGAAGCCGGGAACATCCTGAGCGGCGCCTACCTCAATGCGCTCAGTGACTTCATGGGACTGATGCTCCTTCCCTCGCCGCCGAGCCTCGCCGTCGACATGTCGAGCGCCGTCCTGACGACGGCCTACCTCCAGTTCGGCACCGACCGGGATTACGTCTTCTGCGTCGAGACCGAGTTCTTCATGCAGGAAGTCGGCGAGCATCTGCGCGGCTTCTTCCTGCTCCTGCCGGACGTCGCCTCGCTCCACGCGATCCTGCGCGCGGTGCGCGTCGCCTAGCGGCGGAGCGGCACGGTGGGCGACGGGACGGCACCCAGCGCGACCAGTCTCGTCTCGGAGCGGGACCGGGAGGTCTTGCGCTCCTTCACGCGACGAATCGACCCCTCGGACGCGGGCGCCCACAACAACCTCGGCGTCCTCTACTACCACAAGGGACTCTACGAGGAGGCGGTCGGGGCATTCACGCGTGCCCTCGAGCTGGACCCGAAGATGCAGGTCGCACAACGCAACCTCGAGGTCGCGTACTTCGGGACGGGATACTACGACCGGCGCGTCGCCCTGCTCCACGATCAGCTCCGCACGTCTCCGGGCGATCGCGAGGCACGCTGGGAGCTCGGCCGGGCCTACAGCCTGCTCGGGCGCAACGCCGAGGCGGTCGCCGAGTTCACGGCGCTGCTCGAGCATCACCCAGACGATGTCGGGGCGCTGGTGCAGCTCGGGCTGGCGGAAAAGGCGTCCGGGGACCTGGAAGAGGCCCAACGGTGGTTCGAGCGGGCGCTCGCGCTCGATCCGCAGAGCCCGATCGTCCAGTTCTACATCGGGGAGGTCCTGTACAACCGCGGCCTGAACGAGCAGGCGCTGGCGGCGCTGGAGCGGGCGATCGCCCTGCATCCCGACCACCCGGACGCCCATTACCTGATGGGGTTCGTCCTGGGCGACATGGGCCGGCACGAAGAGGCGCAGCAGGCGACGAAGCGGGCCGTGCACCTGAATCCCACGCTGTCGCGGGCGCAGACGAACCTCTCGCTCGACCAATCCCCGCTGGGCCGTGCCGGCCTCGCCGCGACGCCACCCCTCTCCGCGCCCGCGCCCGTGCCGGAGCGACACGCATCGGGGATCATGGGCGTCGCCGACGAGGGAGCGCTCGCGCACTTCAACCTGGGTCTCGCCTTCCGCCAGAAGGGGTACTACGCCGAGGCCCTCCGCGAGTACGCGCTCGCCCTCGAGCGTGGGGAGGAACGGAGCCTCGTCCAGCAGGCGATCGCCGAAGTCCACCTGCTCCGCAAGGATGTCGCCGGTGCGGTCGCGGCCTACGACGCCCTGCTCGCCGAGCAGCCGGCCAGCCCGAAGCTCTGGAACGAGCGTGGCGTCGCGCTCCACCAGGACGGGCGCTACTCCGACGCGGCCGCGAGCTATCGGCGTGCGATCGACGCCGACCCGAACTACGCCCTGGCGCACAACAACGTGGGGGTCGCGCAGTACCACGCGGGCGACATCCCGGCGGCGAACGCCGCGTTCGAGCGCGCGCTCGACCTGGCGCCCACGTTCGTGCAGGCCCGGCTCAACCTCGCGCTGCTCCACTTCAAGTCGAAGCGACTCCAGTCGAGCCTCGAGGCGTACCGTCGCGTGCTCACCGACGCGCCCGAGCACCCCGGCGCCTGGAACGGCGTCGGCCTCGTCCTCACCGAGCTCCGGCGATTCGAAGAAGCGCGCAACGCCTTCGCCCGCGCGGTGCAGGGCCGGCCGGACTATGCCGAAGCCCACTACAATCTGAGCTTCGCGCTCTCCAACCTGGGCGACTTCGAGGGCGCGCTGCGCGAGACCAAGCGGGCGCTCGAGCTCGATCCGTACTACGTCCCGCAGAAGTTCGAGCTCGCGATCGACTTCCAGTACGAGCACCCCGAGCTCTCGATCGTCCCCGATCTCGTCGGGAGCGCGCAGCCGACCGATGCCGGCGTGACCGAGTTCGCGTTCGATACGGCGCTCCTCGACTCGCTGTTCAGCGAGTTGTCGCCCGGCGGGGGAGCGGCACCTGGCGCCGCCGAGCCGCCGCCGGCCGCCGATCCGGATCCGTACGGCATCGCGGTCGACTATCTCGCCAAGGGGCTGTACGAGCGGGCCGCGGCCGAGGCGAGTCGCTCGCTCCAGCGCGGCGCCGATCGGGCCCAGGGCCTCACGTTGCTGGGCGACATCTTCGCGCGCCAGGGGCTGCACGGCGAGGCCCTCGAGCGGTACCGCGACGCGCGGCGGACCGACGGGCGACCGTTGCGCGCGCTCATCGGAGAAGTGCGGGCCCTCGTGGCCCTCGGCCAATCGGCGGACGCGCAGCCGGCCGCGGAGACCCTGCTCGCCGAGGGAGCGACCGATGCCGACGCGCTGGTCGTGGTTGCCTCCGCCCGGACATCGGCCGGAGACCCGGCCGGCGCACTGGCGGTGCTCGAGCATGCCCGCGCCATTGCCCCCGGCCGGGCGGACGTCCTGCACGCGATCGGCGACGTGAACCGCCGGATGGGCGACGACGCGCGGGCGCTCGAGGCCTACCGGGACGCCCTGGCGATCGACCCCGACCGCGCCGTCGTCCGGTACGAGCTGGCGACGCTGTTGGTCGGCGCCGGGCGCGCGGCGGAAGCCGAAGCCGAGTTGCTCGAGGCGCTCGATCGGGTGCCGACCTATGCCGCCGCGACGCTCGCGCTCGCGCGGCTCTGGCGCACCCTCGGCCGCACGCAGGCGGCCATGGGGCTGCTCATCGACCTGCTCGAGCGCGACGTCTCGCACGTGCCGGCGTTGCTCGCGCTCGGCGAGCTGCTCTTCGACGACGGCCGGCGCCGCGACGCGGCGCGCGTCTTCGCACGACTCCTGATCGTCCAGCCGGGGCATCCGGGCGCGCTGTACTACGAGGGGGCGGCGCTCGCCGAGCAGCACCGGTACCGAGACGCGATCGAGCGGTGGGAGGCGGTGATTGCGGCCGATCCCGAGGGGCCCTTTGGCGGTCGCGCCCGCCGCGATTGTCGGACGGCTCGCGATCTCGCGGCGATCTTCGTCCGCCGCGCCGCGGCCGCCCCGGTGCCGTTCGGGTCGGCGGCCCTCCGCGCGGCCACCGCGCCCGCGGCGCCGTCGCACGCCGGGTTGCGGAGGGCCGGCTGATGCCGATCGAGGGGGCCCTCCGCGAGCTCGGGATCCACGACGTCTTCCAGATGCTGGACCTCAGCCGGAAGACCGGCGCCCTCCGGGTCACGTCGGAGCTGCGCGACAACGAGGGAACGGTGCTCTTCGACCACGGCCGGGTCGTGTCCGCGAGCGTCCGGACCAACCCCGCGCCGCTCGGTACGCTCCTCGTGCGCGCGGGTCGCGTGACCGAGGCCGAGCTGGCCGAGGCGCGCGCGCGGCAGGGCGGCCCGGACCGGCGGCGGCTGGGGGATATCCTCCTGTCAATGGGTGTGCTCGGCTCGCGAGAGCTCGAGCATCACGTTCGGCTGCAAATCGAGACCGTCGTCTTCGAGCTCATGTCGTGGCGCGACGGATTCTTCTCCTTCCAGGAATGCGACATCGACCCGACCGTGCTGGAAGCGGCGGTCTCCGTGTCGACCGAATCGCTCCTCATGGAGGGCGCGCGCCGCATCGATGAATGGTCGCGCATCGGCCACAAGGTCCCGAGCCTCGATGTCGTCCCGGTGCTGGCCACCGTGGCCGACGACCACGCCACGCTGCTCGACCTGCTCCCCAGCGAATGGGAAGTGCTGGCCCGCATCGATGGGGACACCGACCTGCGCGGGATCGCGACCTCCCTCGGGCGCAGCGAGTTCGATGTGGCGAAGGTCGTCTACGGGCTGCTGACCACGGGTGTGGTGCAACTGCGCGACGCGGGGGCCCGGAACGGCAGTCGCTCTCCGGGAGCGGCGGACGCGGACCCGCGGCGGTTGCTCGACACGGCGCGGGCGGCGCTGGCCGCGGGGCGGCTCGACGACGCCCTGACGGCGGCGCGCCTCGCCATCGGCGCGGAGCCCGGCGGGATCGACGCGCGGCTGACGGCGGCCCGTGCCCTGCGCCGGCTCGGGCGCTTCGGCGATGCCGCCGAGGAGCTCCGTCGGGCCGCCGAGATCGCGCCGGAGCACCCGGGGATCGCCCTGGAGCTCGGGTTCACCGCCCTCAGCAAGGGCGACCTGGACTCGACCGTCGCGAGCTGGAAACGCTACCTCGGCATCGCGCCGTCCACGGCCCCCGAGGCCCAGACCGTCCGCGATGCGCTGGCGTCCGCCTGCCACCTGCGTGGGCTCCTCGAGGCGGTGCCCGTTGGCTGACGACATCGAGCGCTGGAGCGGCGAGCTCGCGCGGGATCCGGCGAGCATGGTCTTCATCCCGCTGGCCGACACGCTCCGCCGGCGGGGGCAGCTCGACCTCGCGCTCAGAGTGGCGACGCGTGGACTCGCGCGGCATCCCTACGATGGCGATGCGCACGATCTGCTCGCCCGCATCTGGATCGATCGCGACGACCCGCAGCGCGCGATGGACGAATGGGCGATGGCGTTGCGCTGCGCGCCCGGCCACCCGGGGGCCCTCAAGGGGATGGGCTTCGCGGCGTTCCGGGCGGGCCGGACGGCCGAGGCGGTGGAGTACCTCGAGCAGGCCGCGGCCGCCGATCCGGGCGATCGGTCGATTCGCGTCGCTCTCGACCGCGTCCGCGAGGCGGCGGCGACGACGGCGCACGCCCCCGAGGACCGGGCCCTCGCCTCGCCGCCACCCGGGGCGGTGACCGACGACGAGCCCGCGGAGGCCGGGCACACCGGAACCGGGGATGCGGCGTCCACCGCCGGCGACGCGGGCATCGAGGGCAACGGGTCGGACGAGGATCCGTCGCCGGCGGCCGATCGCGTGCTGGCCGGGGAAGATCCGCGCGCGCTGTTCACCGATCTACTCACGGAGCCCGAGCTGGCGGCGCTCCTGCTCGACGTCGGGGGGCTCGTGCTCGCAGGCCACTACGTGCTGGCGGACGGCCGCGACGTGGCCCAGGACGTTGGCGGCGCCCTCACCGGCGTGAGCGACGAGGCCCGACGGGCGATGCGGCACCTGGGACTGGGGGCCTGGTCGTCGCTCATCTTCGAGACCGATATCGCGGCCATGGCGCTCGCACCGCTGGGGGCGGGGGAGGCGGACCAGGGGACCGCGCTTGTCGCCGCCGGTCGGTCGGTGCCGCTCGGGCTCGTGCGCCGGCTCGTCCGTCGGGTCGCGGCGCGCGGCGCGGCGTGGCTCGCCGCCTCGGACGGAGCGGGGCCGTGAGCACGCCGTTCGATGACGTGCTGGAGGGGCTCGTCCGCCAGCGCGGCGTGCGAGGCGGGCTGATCGTGAGCGAGCGTGACGGCATCCTCGTGGACGCGCACGTGCAGATCGGCGTGCGCGGGCCGGTCATTGCCGCGCTCGCGGCGTCGATGTACCGGAAGGCGCGCCTGTCGGCCGGTGCGGCGGGGCTCGGGGATGTCGTCTACGTCGAGCTGGTGGCGGCGCGTGGGCGGCTGTGCATGGCGGGGCGCGAAGACCTGCTGATCGTTCTCGTGACCGACGCGCGAGCGAGCGTCGCCCTCCTGCGCGCGGCCGTGCTGCGGGCGACCGAGGTGTTGCAATGACCCTCGCCGTCGTGGAGCACTGGATCGAGGAGCCGTTGCGTCACTTCCTCGATGACGCGCAGGTGCTGCTCGCGCTGGTGCTGACGCCGAGCGGCCAGGTGCTGGCGCAGCACGGCTTCACCCGGGCGGTCGACGTCATGTCGGCCTGCGCGCTCGCGGCCGCCATCCAGGCTTCATCGGCGGAGCTCGGTCGGCAACTTCAGGACCGGCCGTTCGGGGCCCTGCATCACGCCGGGTGCGCGCGTCAGCTCTTTCTCGCGAGCGCCGACACGCCGCGGGGCCCGCTGCTCGTCGTCAGCGTGTTCGACGACGCGACCTCGATCGGGCTCGTCCAACTGTACTTCGAGGAGTTGCGGGGCCGCCTCGCGGCGAGCGCACCGCCGGCCCATGCCACGCCGCCCGCCCCTCTCGCCGACACGTTCGAGCGGGACCTCGATCGCAACCTCGCGCTTCTTTTCCGCAGGTAGCCGCCGTGCCGCTCGTCAACTACGCCACGCGTGAGATCACGTGCAAGATCGTCTACTACGGGCCGGGGCGGTCCGGCAAGACGACGAACCTGCACTACATCTACGGTCAGGTCCCGAGCGATCGGAAGGGGCGCATGGTGTCGTTGGCGACCCAGACGGACCGGACGCTCTTCTTCGACTTCCTGCCGCTCGATCTCGGGACGATCTCCGGGTTCACGACGAAGATGCAGCTCTACACGGTGCCCGGGCAGGTGTACTACCAGGCCACGCGTCGCCTCGTGCTCCAGGGCGCGGACGGCGTCGTGTTCGTGGCCGACAGTCAGCGGCGTCAGCTCGACGAGAACGTGGAAAGCCTCCAGGATCTGCACAGCAACCTGGCGGAGCACGGCATCGATGCCCGGACGGTGCCGGTCGTCTTGCAGTACAACAAGCAGAATCTTCCGCCGGAGCTCATTCTCGATGTGCCGACGCTCGAGGACGTGCTCAACTTCCGCAACGTGCCCTCCTACGCGGCCGACGCCCTGCACGGGGACGGCGTGTTCGAGACACTGCGGGGCATCTCGGAGCTCGTGCTCCGGCGGTTGAGCGGATCGGGTGTGGCTGCGGCCGCCGGGGCTGGCGGCCAGCATCCGCGCTGAGACGGGGCGCCCGGTGCCCGCGGACGGCCGGTACCGCTTCGAGACGTACGTCGTCGGCCCCACGAACCGCGGCGCGACCGAGATGGCGCGCGCGGTCGCCGAGGCGCCCGGCGCGTCGAGCAACCCCCTCGTGATCTGCGGAGCCCCCGGCGTCGGCAAGACCCACCTGCTCGGCGCCATCGCCGCCCACGCGCTCGCCATCCATCCGACGCTGGCCGTCGTGTCGGTCGCTGCCGAGGCGCTCGCCCGGCCGGCGCTGGCCAGCCCTGACGGTGCCCGCCATGCGTTCACCGCCCGGTGCCTGGGCGCCGACCTCCTCATCGTCGACGACCTTCAGGCGCTGGCGGGGCGACCCGAGGCACAGGCCGACCTGCTGCGAATCTGTCGCGGACTGCACCAGGCCGGGCGCCAGATCGTGGTCGCATGCGATCGGCCACTCGCGGCTCTCCCGGGGATGGACCCGTCCCTCGTGGAGTGCCTGTCCAGCGGAACGACGGCGACCATCGGGGCACCGGAGATCGCTCCCCTGGCCGGTGCACGGCCGCGCGTGAGCGCGCCCGCGGCGGCGAGCGCGGCGAGCGCGGCGAGCGCGGCCACCGCGGCCAGCGCGGCCACCGGACCGGGTGTGGCGGCGCCCGGCGCGCCGCGACGTGGCCGGCAGCCAGGCCGGAACGGGATGGGATACCAGGATTTCGTCTCCGACGTCGCCGATGCCGTGGCGCGCCATGTCGAGCCGTGGCGAAGCCGGCTCGCGGAAGCCGTCGCGGTATGGGCCGCGAACGGGTACGAAGTCCGCGTGCTCGAGCGCGGACTCCGATGCCAGACCGACCCTGGCACCGATGCGCTCCTTCGCGCCTACGGGGCCGCGGTCGAGCACCTGCGCGCGCTGGAGGCGCAAGCCGAGGCCGACGGAACGCGAGTCGACGATCCCGCCGTGTTTCGAGATCCGGAGCGGGTGCAGGAAGCCGAGGCGGCCGTGGCTCGGACGGCCCGGCCGCCGGCCGCCCGGCCCGCGGCATCCCCGACGGGCGCGGCTGGCGTGAAGCCGCCCGCGCCCGACCTCGACCGGTACTTCCTCGATCCCGAGAAGGTCGTGCTGGACTGGCCTGATCCGGCCGGCCGCCTGATCGAGGAGTGGCGCTGATGGCGATCCGCGGCAGTCTTCGGGAGGCGAGCCTTCCCGACGTGCTCCAGTTGCTGGCGATGGGCAAGAAGACGGGGTGCCTGAGCGTCACCCACCGGAGCAACTTCGGCTACATCTACTTCGAGCGTGGCCGCATCGCATATGCATCGATCGTCAATCGTCGGGACCGGTTGGGGGATCTGCTCGTCAACGCCGGGCTGGTCACGCGGGAGCAGCTGGAGATGGCCATCGAGGCGCAGCGGACGGAGCCCAATCGGCGGCTGGGCGATCTGCTCATCAGCCGGGGCATCGTGACGCGCGAGGCACTGCACGAGCAAGTGCGCGTCCAGATCGAGGAGGCGGTCTTCTCCCTCTTCACCTGGTCGCAGGGGACCTTCAACTTCGAGCCGGACATTCGGCCCGAGGACCAGGCCTTCATCGTCTCGATCAGCCCGGAGTCCTTGCTGCTGGAGGGGGCGCGGCGGGTCGACGAATGGGGCGTGATCGAGGAGACGATCCCGAGCTTCGACATCGTCTTCGAGGTCGACGCCGAGCGCGTCCGGCAGCACGGGGCGGCGCTCACGCCGGCCCAGGACCTGATCCTCGGCCTGCTCGACGGACGCCGCGACGTGCGGGCGCTCATCGACGAGTCGGGGCTCAGCGAGTTCGATGCCGGGAAGGCGCTCTGCGCGCTGGCCGCGGCCGGGATCGCGCGCCGCGTGGGTCGCACGCGGACCGAGCCGGAGGTCTCGGACGCCCGCGTCGAGGAGCACCGCAACCTCGGCGTCGCGTTCTACAAGACCGGGATGTTCGACGAGGCGCTCCGCGAGTTCCGGCGAGTGATGGAGCTGCGTCCCGCCGACGCCGCCGCGCCGTTCTACCTCGGGCTGGTGCTGATCCGCCAGGGGCAGTGGGCGGGGGCCGTCGAGGCCTACACGGCCGCGGCGGCATCGCCGGGCGCACACGCCGTCGTGCTGCACAACCTCGCCTTTGCCCTCGAGCGACTGGGACGCCTGGACGACGCGGCGGCCGTTCTGGACCAGGCGGCGGCGCGGGCCGGCGACGACCCGCGGGTCCGGACCTCGTTGGGGGCACTGGCCCTCCGTCGCGGCGAGGTACGGGATGCCGATGCCCTGCTGACCGCCGCCCGGCCGCTCTGGGGCACCCGCGCGCCCGCGCCGGCCTGGTTTCATTTCGCCGGGCTCGCGGCCGCGCTACTCGGCGACCTCGACCGGGCAGCGGCGATCCTCACGGAAGGCACGGCACGCCACCCGCGGGCCGCGGCGCTGCACAACAACCTCGCCGTGGTGCAGGAGCGCGTCGGCAGCTTCGGGGACGCCGCGGCGTCCCTGGAGCGTGCCCTCCAGGAAGACGCGACGGTCCCACAGGTGCACAAGAACACCGGTGACCTGGCGTACCGGACCGCGCGGTATGATGAGGCGCTGGACGCCTATGCGCGCGCGACGCGCATCAACCCGACACTCGGACCGGATGCGTTCCTGAGGATGGGCAACATTCGCTACCGCCGCGGAGAGGCCACGGAAGCGATCACCTGCTGGCAGTCGGCGCTCGCGCTCGATCCGACCAACGGGATCGCGCGCAGCAACATCGAGGCGGCGGAGCGCGCCGCACGGGCGCGGCCATGAGCGGAACGCCGAGCGATGCGCTGGGCGACCAGGCGTTCGCCGATCTGCTCGCCAAGATCGCGCGCGACCGGCAGTTCCAATGCCGGAGCTACAAGGAGAAGTGCCTCCGCCGGCGCATCGCCGTCCGGCTCCGTGCGCGCGGCGTCGCGACCTACGGCGAGTATGCCGATCTACTCGACCGGGATGCGCGCGAGTACGACAAGCTGCTCGACGCGCTCACCATCAACGTCACCAAGCTGTTCCGCAACTGGGAGACCTACGCCGCCATTCAGCGCCTCGTGGTACCGACCCTGTGGACGCTGCCGGCTCCGGCGCTGCACGTCTGGAGCGCGGGATGTGCCTCGGGCGAGGAGGCCTACTCACTCGCGATCCTCTTTCACCGCCACGCGACGGCCGCCGGCCAGGCGTCGAGCGTCAGTCGGGTGCGTGTCCTCGGCACCGACATCGACCGGGAAAGCCTCCTCGCCGCGGACCGCGCGAGCTACGGCGAGGCGGCCTTCGCCGACACCCCCGCCGAGATCCGTGACCGCTATTTCTCGCCGGGGCTGCCGGCGCAGCTCGATCCGTCGGTGCGGAGCCTCGTCCGCTTCGCGCGGCAGGACCTCATCCGGACGGCGCCGCCGCCGGGGCAGCACCTGATCGCCTGCCGCAACGTGATCATCTATTTCGACCGCGAGACGCAGGAGGAGCTCTTCCAGCGCTTCCACGCGGCACTCGTCCCGCGCGGGTTCCTCGTCCTCGGGAAAGTGGAGACGCTCCTGGGCGAGGCCCGCAATCGCTTCATCCCGGTCGATGCGCGCGAGCGCATCTTCCAGCGCGCATGAGCGACCAGATCCGCGTCCGGGTCGCGGACTACGCGGTCGCCCGCGGCTCGACCGTCATCGCGACGTTGGGGCTCGGCTCCTGTGTCGCGATCGCCCTCTACGACGCGGGGGCGCGCGTGGGCGGGTTGGCGCACGTGCTGCTGCCGAGCGAGAGCATGTCGCGTGACCGCGGCAATCGCGCGAAGTTCCCGTCGACTGCCGTGCCGCTGCTGCTCGAGGAGATGGAGAAGCTCGGCGCCCAGGGGCCGTTCACGGCCAAGCTCGCCGGCGGGGCCAGCATGTTCGGCGCCCTGCTCCCCGCCGGCGGGATCAACATGGGACTCCGCAACGTCGAGTCGGCGCGGCGCGCGTTGACCCAGGCCGGGGTTGCGATCGTCGCGCAGGACATCGGCGGCGGCTACGGCCGCAGCGTCTTTCTGCACGTCGCCGACGGTCGGGTCGTCATCAAATCCTTGGCGAATGGCGAGCACGTTCTCTGACCCCGGGGGTCGCCGCCGCGCCCCACGCACGGTGCTGGTGGTCGACGACAGCGCCTTCATGCGGCGCGTGGTGAGCGACATCGTGATGTCGGTCCCGGAGGAATTTCGCGTCGTCGGCACGGCCCGGGACGGCCTCGATGCGCTGCGGCAGATCCACGCCCTGGCGCCCGACATCGTCACGCTCGACATCGAGATGCCCGAGCTCGACGGGCTCCAGGCACTCGGCTACATCATGTCGGAGATGCCGCGGCCGGTCGTGATGTTGAGTGCCGCCGGCGGGCCCGACGCGGCCACCCTCACGCTCCGCGCGCTGGAGCTCGGGGCGGTGGATTTCGTCCGCAAGCCGACGGGGCCGGTGCAGGCGGATTTTTCGCCGGTGCGCGACCGGTTGCTCTCCGCGCTCCGCGGCGCCGCGGTCATGAACCTGGGTGGCGTGCGCGTCCTCGCCCGGCCGTCGCTCGCCGGGGGTGCGCACGGGCGGGATGGCCCGATCGAGGGGCGCGAGGAGCCGCTCCACAGCGGCGCGCACTGGGCAGTGGTGATCGCGGCGTCCACCGGCGGACCGCGCGCGCTGACGGAGATCATCCCGCACCTGCCGGTCGATCTCGGGGCGGCGGTGCTCGTCGTGCAGCACATGCCCGGCGGGTTCACCGCTAGCCTGGCCCAGCGCCTGGATCAGATGAGCGTCCTCCGGGTCACCGAGGCCGTCGACCAGGAGCCGGTGCTCGACAACCGCGTCTATATCGCACGCGGGGGCGCCCACATGCGCGTCCACTCGAGCGGCGGCCGGGTTCGACTGGCGTTGGACGGCAGTCCTGCGATCTGGGGCGTCCGTCCGGCTGCCGACCCACTGTTTCGATCCGCCGCCCAGACCTTCGGCGAGCGTCTGGTCGGCGTCGTCCTGACGGGGATGGGGCGCGACGGGGCCGAGGGCCTCCGGGCCGTCCGAGACGCCGGGGGGCAGGGGGTCGTCCAAGATCAGATGACCTCGATCATTTATGGGATGCCCCATGCGGCGCTCACGACTGCCGGGGCGGATCGGGTTGCTGCCCTCCCCGCGGTCGCCACCGCCATCGTGGAACTGCTCGAGCTGGGGCGCCGACAGACCGCCGGGGCGGGGCGCTGAGGCTCCAATGGCCGGCGTCCCCCACGTGAGCCCGTCGAGCGACGAGTGCGGCTCGGGCGTCGCCGCGCCCGTCTCGGCCTCCGCCGGCGTGCCGGCGCCGGGCGAGGACGTGCTCGTCTTCCGGGCCGGCGCCGAATCGTTCGCCATCGCGGCGAGCGCGGTCGAGGCGATCGTCGAATTGCCGTCCCTTCAGCCGCTCCCCGGGATGCCGGCCAGGATGCTCGGGATCGCGAAACTCCGAGGTCGACTCGTGCCCGTGTACTCGCCCGCCAGCGTGCTCAATGTCTCGCTCGTCGATCCCGGGGCCGCCCTGATCGCGCGGGTGCGGGCCCGGCGAGGCGGGAGCGCGGTCGCCGTCGGCGCCGCCGATGACCCGGCGGCGGATCCGGCCGGGGATCTCGGCCGGCGCGTCGCCGTCGCGATCGCCGGGGCGACCGGCGTCGTGACCTACGATCCGATGGCGTGGAGCGGCGTGGGCGGGGCGGCGCCGCGGAGCGGACTCGTGCGGGGTGTCGCGACGATCGAGCGGTCGTTGACCACGCTGCTCGACGCGGGGGTCTTCCTGTCCGAGTGCACGACCTCCGGGAACCCGGAACCGGCCTGATGTCACCGACCGCGCGGACTGCACCGGCGGCCGCCTTCGTGCCAGGCGCCGCCCCCCCGGCGCCGGCCGACCGGGGCACGATCCAGATCGTCACCTTTCGGTTGGGTGACGACCTGTTCGCCGCCGACGTGCGGGCGGTCGAGCGGGTGCTCCGCTATCGGGAGCCGAGGCCAGTCCCCGACGTTCCGCCATGGATCAGCGGAGTCATCGAGTACCAGAAGCGCGTCGTGCCGGTGATCGATCTGCGGCTGCGCTTCGAGCTGGCGGCGGCCGCTCCCACCGGCGAGGCGCGGATCCTGGTGTTCAACGCTGCCGCCGGATGGGTGGCCGGCGTCGTGGACGCCGTGCTGGATGTGAGCGCGCATGCGCAGGCGCAGGTCGAGGCAGCGCCGGCGCTCTTCAGGGGTCTGGCGGCGGAGTATCTCCACGGCATCGTCCGGCGGGACGGCGGCCTGGTGCTGGTCGTCGACGCCGAGCGCCTCGTGCAGGCGACCGATCGCGTGCTGGTCCAACGCGTGGCCGCGGCCGGAGCGCCTCGTGGCTGACGCCGTGGCGGCAGGCGCACGACATGCCGAGCTCCGCGCGCGCTATGCCGCGATCGACGAGCAGCTCGACGCCGTCGGCGCGGACGGTGCCGCGCGGGCCCGCATCAAAGCCGAGATCATCGCCCTCTACCGGACGGTGGACCAGCAGCTGACCGACCTCGCCGCCCTCAAGGAGGACGTCCGGCGTCTGGTCGACAAGTGGAAGGCCGCGCAGCCCGCCGACGTCGCCACCAACGCGCCGCAGTTCAGTGGCGAGCGCCCGATGGTCCGCGCGGATCATATCGGCGCCTCGACCTTTGTCGAGAAGGGGTGGAGCCGCATCTCCCTCGGCGACTACGAGGGGGCCGAGGCGTCCCTCAAGAAGGCCCTGGAGCTCTCACCCAATGATCCCCAGTCCGAGTCGCTGCTCGGGTGGGCCCAGATGCTCCAGGAGAAGTACGACGACGCACTGCTGAACTTTCAGCGGGTGTTGATGCGGCAGCCGGCGAACGCGCTGGCCCGGATCAATGTCGGCTACATCTGTCTCAAGAAGCGGATCTTCGGCGAAGCGATCGAGCACCTGTCCAAGGCCATCCGGCTCGACAACGACCGGAAGGCGACGCTGTACGCGCACTTCTACCTGGGCCTCGTGTACCTCGAGCGCGAGATGTTCGAGGACGCACAGACCTTCTTCGAGAAGACGATCGCTCTCGGACCGAACCTGATCGAGGCGTACTACGAGCTGGGCCGCGCCCGCTGGTTCGGCGGCAATCGGGACGGCGCCGTCGAGACGTGGCGTGCCGGCTACGCGGCGAACAAGTTCAATCCATGGGGGAAGCGCTGCGCCGATGCGCTGGAGCTCGTGGCTGCTGGAGGCGAGCCCCCCCGGGCCGCCTGACCGCGCGCGTCGGGCGCGCGCCCGGCGTGCTGGCGCTCGTCGCGCTGGCGGCGGGTGGGGCCGCGGCGCAGCCAGAGCAGTCCGATCTGCTGCGGATCGACGCGGGGCGCTTCTCGGTCCTCGCGGCCCCTCAGGACACCCGCCTGGCACGCGGACTCCTTCGTGTCGCGGCCGCGGACGACAGCTTCCCCGGCTTGCCGCGACCCGTCTCCCACGTGACGATTCGGATCGCCCCGGACGCCGCCCGCTTTCACGCCTGGATCGGCCGCTCCGCACCGGAATGGGGCGCGGCGGTCGCCATCCCCGAGTCGCAGGAGCTGATCGTCCAGGGGTCGGGGGCCGGATCGCAAGCCGGCGACCCCGCGGCCACCCTGCGCCACGAGCTCGCGCACCTCGCGCTGCACGAGTACCTGGACGACCTGCCTCCGCGTTGGTTCGATGAGGGGTATGCGAGCTACGCCGCCCATGAGTCCGGCCGGGACGAGGTGCTGGCCGCCAACGTGGCGCTGGCCCTCCGCGGGGTCCCGACGCTCGACGCGCTGGACACGGGCCTCGTCGGGCACGAGGGGGAGGCCGCGGTGAGCTACGCGCTGGCGCGCCGGGCCGTCGCCGACCTCGCGGGGCTCGACCGGAGTCACGGGTTGACCCTCCTGTTTCGGTACTGGAAGGAGTCGGGGTCGCTCGACGTCGCGGTTCGGCGGGCGTACGGGGAGCCGCTCGACGTCTTCGAGCAGCACTGGCGGTCGCGCACCCGGCGGCGGTACGGCGCGCTCGCGCTGGTCTCCGATCTGGCGTTCGCCACGGTCGTGTTTCTCGCGATCCTGGCACCGCTGTACGCCGCGCGACGCCGTCGGGACCGCGCGCGACTCGCCGCGCTCCGGGCTCGGGAGGCCGCGGAAGATGCGCTCGTGACCGCACAGGTGATGGCGATCCTCGGCGAGACGGCGCCCGACGACCCGCTCGACCGCCGCGCCGACCCGGGCGGAAACGTCCGGGGTCAGAGCGCCTGAGCGCTGTCACAGTCGCTTGACACCGTTTTGCGGGCGGCCTAGTCTAACTGCGTGCCAGAACGGAATAATTATTCAGCAGCGCAGACGCCGCCGGTGCGGCCGCGTTGGTCGCGCTCGCTCGGATGGTGGGCGGTCGCGGCCGCAGCTATCATTCTCGGATACGTCGATTTGGCCAGGGGCGGCGAGACGCTGGCGCCCATCCTGCTCATAGCAGGCTATTGCGTTTTCGTACCCATCGCGATCCTCTGGTAACGCTCGACCCGACGGCCGGCTCGCGCGGCGGCGCGGGCGGGCGGCGCGTGTCGTTTCGTCACCAGGGGCGGATGGGCGAATAGCTCAGTTGGTCAGAGCGCCTGCCTTACACGCAGGAAGTCGGGGGTTCGAGTCCCTCTTCGCCCATCGCGAAGTTGGCAGAGATGCTGATGCAGGTGCCCGACCGAACAGATGCTCACCGCTGGGGTATTGTGATCACACAATCTGGAGGCTCGATCTGTGAAGGGTAGTTCTCGTCTCGCGTCCCCGTCCGCCTGGGGTGCGCGGGCGGTTGCCGCGCTTGCCCTCTGCGTCGGCCCGGCCCTCGGTGCCCAGACGACACAGGTCGCCAAAGGTCCCGAGCCCGGCGCCACGGAGCTCCTGGTCGTCCCGGCGTTCTCGAGTCAGGACAAGAAACTGGGCTGCGATGCCGCCAACGAGGTTCGAGACCGGCTCGACGGCGATGCGAATACCAAGCAGTTGTACGTCATCCCGGGCCACAACATCGAGGAGACGCTCAAGGCGTCGGGGTTCCCGGTCTGTCAGCCGATCTCCTCGACCGATGACAAGCAACTGACCCAGCAACTGCGCGGCGATGCCTATCTCGACGGCACCGCGTCCAAGACGCCGACCGGCATCCGGCTGGATGCGAAGCTCGTGCTCGCCCGCGATGCCTCGGCGGCGCAGCCGCTGCCCCCCGCCGAGGGCGCCAAGCTGGGCGACGTTGCCAAGCAGGTGTCGCACGACGTCCAGGCGGCGATCAAGCAGTTGTCCGGCGAGCGCGCGTGCTTCGACTCGGCGCGGGCCGGCAAGTACCCGAGCGCGATCGCGGCCGCCCAGAAGGCCATCGCCGCCTACCCCCAGGCCGCCCTCGCCCGGCTCTGCATCGCGAACACCCTCGTGGCGATGAAGGCGCCGCCGGACTCGATCATTCAGGTGGCGAACCAGATCCTCGCCAACGACCCACACAACCATCGGGCGCTCGAGCTCGCGTCGCAGGCGTACTACGACAGGAAGGACTACGACAACGCGGTGAAGGACTGGAGTCAGTTGATCGCCTCCGATCCCTCCAATACCGTGCTGGTCGAGGACGTCGTGACCAAGATCGTGCAGAGTGGCCACGCGGACGCGGCCCTTCCGATCGTCGCCCAGGCCGTCAAGGACAATCCCGAGGACCCGAAGCTCAAGGCGATTCAGTACCGGCTGCTCTTCCTGACGAAGCACTACAAGGACGCGGCCGCCGCCGGCGAGGAGGCCGTCAAGGCCGACACGGCGTTCGCCGACACGTTGTTCTTCCAGCGGCAGACGATCTCGTACCTGGCCGACAGTCAACCGCAAAAGGCGGCCGAAACGGCTGCCAAGGGACTCGCGAAGTTCGCCAGCAACGGGACGCTCCAGCAGCTCCAGGTCCAGGCGTTCCTCGCAGCCGGTCAGACGCAGCAGGCGGTCGAGGCGCTGCGGAAGATCCTGGCGGCGAACCCCAAGGCACCGGCCGCCTGGGAGCAACTCTATGCGGCCGACGTCTCGCTGAACCAACCCGACAGTGCGCTCGCGGCGTTGCACGGCGCGGTGGCGAACGGCGACTCGGCGAACAAGGTCGCGCCCTTCGCGCTGTCGCAGGCGAACACGTACTTCAAGAAGGGCCAGGCGAGCAAGAACGCCGACACGCTCGGCCTCGCGATCCGCTTCGCCAAGTACGCGGACTCGCTCGCGGCCAACCCCGCCGCGAAGTTCATCGCCGGGGCCTCGGAGTTCCAGATCGGTGCCGCTGCCGAGCAGGCGGCAGCCAAGACCAAGGACTGCCCGGGCGTGAAGGTCGCCGACGCGAACTGGAGCGCCGCGAACATCGACCTCCACGGCGGAGGATCGACGGCGCCGGCGGCGGCAGCGCAGATGCTCCAGTACGTCACGCAGTACCTCCCCTCGATCGAGAAGCAAGTCAAGCTCTGGTGTAAGTAGTCGAGGGTCGAGCGAGCGTGGTGGAGCCGGCCGGGGCGTGGGACAGTGCGTACCACGCCCCGGTGCTCGTTGGGGATATCCTGGCGGCGCTCGCGGCCGCGCCGGTCGTGCTCGACGGCACGCTCGGTGGCGGGGGACACAGCGCCGCCCTGCTGGCCGAGGGCCACCGCGTCTACGCGGTCGATCGCGACCCGGACGCGGTCGCCGCCGCTGGCGAGCGCCTCGCCGAGGAGGCGGGGACTGGACGGTTCCGGGCCTTCGTCGCCAACTTCGCTGCGCTCGACGCCGTGCCCGAGCTTCGCGCGGTCCGCTTCGATGGCATACTGCTCGACCTTGGAGTCTCGTCACATCAGCTGGATGATCTCGCCCGCGGCTTCTCCTTCCGTCCTGGTGCCCCGCTCGACATGCGAATGGGCGGCGGTGAGGACGCGGCGGGGCTCCTCGCCGAGGCTCAGGAGGCCGAGCTCGCCGCGGTCTTTCGTGAGTACGGCGACGAGCCCCGCGCTGCGCGGGTCGCGCGCGAGATCGTCCGGCGGCGTGCACGGCGGCCGTTCGTCACCAGCGATGACCTCGTGGCCGCCATCCGCGGTGCACTGGGGCCGCGGAGCGGCCCGGGGGACTTTGCGCGACTCTTTCAGGCGGTTCGCATCGCCGTCAACGATGAGCTTCGCGGGCTCGACGCCGCGCTCCCTGACCTCCGGGAGCGGCTGTCGCCGGGTGGGCGGCTGGCGATCGTCGCGTATCACTCGGGGGAGGATCGCATCGTCAAGCGGGCGTTTCGTGACTGGAGCCTCGCCTGCCGCTGTCCGCCGCGCCAGCCGCTGTGCTCGTGTGGCGGCCGCGCCCTCGGGACGCTGGTGACGCGGAGGCCCGTCGTGCCGGACGGGGCCGAGGTGGCCCGCAACCCGCGGGCGCGGAGCGCGAAGCTTCGCGTGTGGCAGAGGGCAGCGTGAGGGCGCGGCAGGCCCGCTCGCCGCGCTCGCCCTCGCGGCCGCGTCGGGGGCGATCGGTCGTCGCGCTCGTGCTCGTCGGCTTTGTGCTCGTGGCGGCAGCCGTCATCTGGCGACGCGGGTACGGGATGGCCCGTGGCATGGAGCTGCGGGAGCTCGACCGCCATCGCGTGCAGCTGGTCGCCCAGCGCGCGTCGCTCGAGCGCGAGCTGGAAGAGTTGACCGGGCGGGCGCGGTTGGGCGCGATCGCCGAGCAGCAGCTCGGGATGCACGTGCCCGCCGACAGCCAGATGATCGTCCTCCCCGCGCCGCCCGTCGACCCGGCGCCGCCCGGCTCGGCTCCCCCGCCGCCGCCAACCGCCCATGGTGCGCCCTAGTCGCTCCGGGCTCGTTCACGTGGCGCTGATCGCGTTCGCTGCCACGCTGGTCGGGCGTGCCGCGTTCGTCGAGCTCTGGCAGGGACGGGTGTGGGCGGCGCGCGCCGCGCGCCAGCACATGGCCCCGGCGCCGGTCGCTGCCTCACGCGGGCCCATCCTCGACGCCGCGGGAACGCCACTGATCGTCAGCCGGGACGTGGTCGAGCTGAGCGTGGCCCCGCGCGAGGTGCGGGACCGTCCGGCACTCGCGCGGGCGCTGCTCCGGGCCGGGGTCCCGGCTGGGTGGGTGCAGCGAGCAACCGACCCGACCCGTGCCTGGGTTCCGATCCCGACCCGCCTCATGCCCGGTCCGGCGGCGTCAGCCAGCGCGATCCGCGGCGTCTACTCCGACCAGACACCGGAACGGGTGGGCCTCGGCGCATCGGGGCTTTCGGCCGTCCTGGGCCACGTCGGCGCCAATGGCCGAGGGCTCGACGGACTCGAGGCCGCGCTGGACACGCTCCTCCGCGGCGACGGCCGCGCGGGGTCGGTCATGCACGACGCCTTGGGGCGGGTGATCGAATCCCCGGCGGCGCCGGAGGCGTCCGGCCACGCCGGGGACGTGGTCGTGCTGACGATCAATCGGAGCCTTCAGGAGATCTGCGCGCGCGCACTCGACGAGGCGGTCGACCGCATGGGCGCGACCGGAGGTGACATCGTCGTTCTCGATCCGCACGATGGCTCCATCCTCGCGCTGGCGAGTCGGCGGGCCGGCGTCGGCGATGCTGCGGCGACGACGTTGACCGAGCCGTTCGAGCCCGGCTCGACGCTCAAGCCGTTCATTGCCGCCGCCCTCCTGTCGCGGCACCGGGTCCAGCCGACCGACGTCGTGGACACGCGCGCCGGGCGGATCGAGATCAACGGTCGCATCCTCACCGACACGCACCGGGCGCCGGAGATGACCCTGCGCGACGTCGTCCGGTGGTCGAGCAACGTGGGGATCGCGCAGTTCGTGCAGCGCCTCTCGACGCCAGAGGAGTTCCAGGCCCTGCGGGATGCGGGGTTCGGCTCACCGACGGGACTCCCGTTCCCTGGCGAGGCGTCGGGAACCCTGCGGGATCCCGCTCGCTGGTCGAAACAGTCGCCGGTCTCGCTGGCCATTGGCTACGAGCTGGCCGTGACCCCCATCCAGCTGGCGCTGGCGTACGGCGCGATCGCCAACGGCGGCGAGCTGCTCGAGCCCGCCCTCGTCCGCGAGATCCGCACGGCGGACGGCGCCGTCGTGTATCGGGGCGCGCGGCGTGTGGTACGCCGGATCATGTCGCCCGAGATCGCGGCCCAGCTCCGGGACATTCTGATCGAGACCGTGGCGCGGGGGACGGCAAGCGAGGCGAGCATGCCGTCCTTTGCCGTGGCGGGCAAGACCGGCACGGCCCGGCGGGTCCAGTACGGCGCCGGCTATGGCCGCAACGAATACACCGCCTCGTTCGTCGGATTGTTCCCGGGACGTGATCCTCAATACGTGATTCTCGTGAAGATGGACAACCCGAAGGGCAGCTACTTCGGCGGCAAGACGGCGGCGCCGGTGTCCAGGAGCATCCTCGAAGCCGCGGTTGCGGCGAGAGATGCGGCGCTGGATCGCGGTGCCCTCGCCTCCGACCGTCTGGTGGCGTTGGTCGACACGGCGGTCGACCGACCGGCCGTGACGGGCCCGATCGACTCGGACGCCGCCGGGACCGGTGGCGCCGGTGGCGCGGGCGGGGACGCGACGGTGACGCTGGCGGCGCTGGCCGGCGGCCCGGGCCGACACGTCGCCGCGGCCGGTCATGGGCACGGGGGGCGGGAAGTGGTCACCGTGCCGGACGTCCGCGGGCTGCCGCTCCGGGCCGCGGTCCGCGCGCTGCACCGGGCCGGCCTGCGGGTCGAGGTCGTGACGGGCAGTGGGTCGAGCATGGCGCCCGCCCCGGGCACGCCGGTCACCACCGGGACGCTCGTTCGCCTCGGTGACGGAACGTGACGCAGCGCACGCCGGACCCGCATCCCGATGCCCCCGACGTTGGCCTGCGGCCCGGCGGGACCTTCCCCGCCTGGGTCGTCGCCGACGCGCTGGCGGAGGCAGGGCTCCTGGCCGCGGAGCACGGGCCAATGCCGGCCCACTTCTCTGGGATCGCCGACGACAGCCGGCACGTCGCACCCGGGACGCTCTTCGTCGCCGTCCGCGGGACCGCACGCGACGGGCACGAGTTCCTTGGCGCGGCGGCTCGCGCCGGCGCGACTGCGGCCGTCGTCGAGACGCCGGACGTCACGGCGCTGCCATCGTTCATCGTCCGCGACGGACGGGCCGCCGTGGCGGTCGCTGCCGCCGCTGCCTACGGTCACCCGGCCCGGTCGCTCGACCGCGCCGTCGCCGTCACGGGGACGAACGGAAAGAGCACGACCGTCGGCATCCTGCGCCACCTCCTCGACGACGCGGCGGCGCCCGCCGGGTCCATCGGAACGATAGGCGTCTTCGTAGGGTCGGCGGGAGAGCCCCTCGCCGACGCCGCGGTGTCGGGCGGGTTGACGACACCCGGTCCGATCGAGTTGCAGCGCATCCTCCGGACACTGGTCGACCGAGGCGTGCGCACCGTGGCGCTCGAGGCCTCCTCGCACAGCCTCGACCAGCGCCGGATCGGCGAGCTGTCGTTCGACGCGGTCATCTTCACCAATCTGACCCGCGACCACCTCGACTATCACGGCACGACCGAGGCGTACTTCGAGGCCAAGGCGCGCCTCCTGACCTATCTCCGCCCGGGTGGCGTGAGCGTCATCAATGCGGATGACCCCGCATGGCGACGGCTGCCGCCGGGGGCGCACACCGTCCGGTTCTCGGCCACTGGGAACCCGGCCGACGTCCGCGCCGTCAACGTCCGGTACGGGGCGCGCGGCAGCGATTGGGAGCTGGCCGTTCGCGACCAGGGCTGCTTCCCGGTCCACCTGCCACTGATCGGAGACTTCAACGTCGCCAATGCCCTTGGCGGCGCGGCGGCGGCCTGGGCGCTGGGGGTGGCGCCGGCCCGGCTGGCCGAGCGACTGGCGTCGCTCCCGCAGGTGCCGGGGCGACTCGAGGTGATTCACGAGCATCCGACCGTCCTGCGTGACTACGCGCACACCCCCGACGCGCTCGATCGCGCCCTACGTGCAGTCCGCCCATTCACCGCCGGCCGGCTCATCGTCGTCTTCGGCGCCGGCGGCGATCGCGATCGGGGTAAGCGGCCGCAGATGGGCGCGATCGCCGACCAGCTCGCCGACATTACGATCCTGACGAGTGACAATCCCCGCACGGAGGATCCGGAGCGCATCCTGGACGATATCGAGCAGGGGATGACGCGCCCACGGGAACGCATCGAGGATCGGGAGCAGGCGGTACGACGGGCGCTGGCGCTGGCCGGCCCTCGCGATCTCGTGTTGCTCGCCGGGAAGGGTCACGAGACGTACCAGGTCCGCGGCACCACGAACCAGCCGTTCGACGAGCGGGAGATCGTGCTGCGGGCGCTCGCGAGCCGGTGACCGACGAGCTGCTTCGCCCGGCGGGCAGCCCCGGGTTCTGGACCCTCGAACGGGTCGCGAGCGCGCTCGCCGGCGGCCCCTCGGGCGCGCACGGCGCGCGCGCGACCGCGCGGAGCGGGCTGGGCCTCGTCGGTGTCGGCGATGTGAGTGGGCGGGCCGCCATCCGCGGCGTCGCGACCGATAGTCGCACCGTGGGCCCGGGGGACCTGTTCGTCGCCCTCACCGGCGATCGGTTCGACGGCCATGACTTTCTCCTGGCTTCGGTCGGTCGAGGCGCGGCCGCGGTCGTCGTCTCACGAGCGGAGCGCGCGGGCGGTCTCGGGGTACCCGTCTTCGTGGTGCCGGATACCCTCGACGCGCTGTCGGCCCTGGCTCGATACCGCCGCCGCGCCTGGGGCGGAGGGAAGCCCATCGTTGCGGTCGCCGGGTCGAACGGGAAGACGAGCACGAAGGAGCTGCTGCGCGCGGCGCTGGGGTCGATGTTGGAGGTGCACGCGACGGAAGGGAATTACAACAACCAGATCGGCGTCCCCCTGACCCTCCTGGCAACGCCCGACGCCGCCGACATCGCCGTCGTCGAGTTGGGGACGAACGCGCCGGGGGAGATCGCGCGGTTGCGGGCGGTGGCGGAGCCGGACGTGGCGGTCGTGACCTCGATCGGTGAAGAGCACCTGGAAGGCTTCGGCTCGTTGGCCGGCGTGCTCGCCGAGGAGGCCGCCGTGTTCGCCGACGTGGGACTGGCGGTCGTGCCGGCGTCGGAACCGGCCCTCGTCGAGGCCGCGCGGGCCCGGGCGCAGCGGGTCGTGACCGCGGGACTCGGGGCGGGAGATGTCCACGCCACGAGCTGGTGCCTGGGGCCGGACGGGCGCGGTGAGGTCGTGGTCGAGGGCGTGGCCATCTCGGTGCCCCTGCTCGGGACGCACAACCTGCGCAACGCGCTCCTGGCGCTGGCGGTGGCGCGGGCGTGCGGCATCCCGATCGCGGCGGCCGCGGCAGGAGTCGAAGCGGCGGCTCCTCCCCCGATGCGGTCGGCGAGAGTCACACTCGGCCGGGCGACGCTCCTCAACGACGCCTACAACGCCAACCCGGCCTCCGTGCGGGCGGCGCTCGATCTGCTCGACGCCGTGGGTGCGGGACGCCAGCGGGTCGCGGTCCTGGGGACGATGCGCGAGCTCGGCGCCACCGGCCCCGAGCTACACGCCGACATTGCCCGCCGGGCACTCCGGTCGTCGTTCGATGTGATCGCGGGCGTCGGGGAGTTCGCGACGGCGCTCGACGCCGCCGCCGGCGGCACCGACCCCCGGGTCGTGACCGCGCCCGACGTCGAGACGCTCTGGCCGCGGCTCCGGCCGCGGCTCGCCCCCGACGCCGTGATCCTCCTCAAGGGCTCGCGGAGCATGCGCCTGGAGCGACTCGTTCCCTCGTTGACGGATTGGGCGGGCCCACCGTGCTGACGCTCCTGCTGCTGCCGCTGACCCGCTCGGTCAAGCTGTTCAACCTCTTCAACTACATCACGTTCCGGGCAGCCGGGGCGTTCGTGACGTCGCTGCTCGTGGCGTTCGTGCTCGGGCCGGCGATCGTGCGCCGCCTGCGCGCGATGGCCGTCAACCAGGTTGTTCGCGAGGGCACACCGGACACGCATCAGTGCAAGCAGAGCACGCCGACCATGGGTGGGCTCATCATCCTGGCGGCGACGATCATCCCGACGCTGCTCTGGGCGAAGCTCACCAACCGCTACGTCGACCTCGCCCTCGGCGTCATGGTCTGGATGGGGGCCATCGGGTTCCTGGACGACTATCTGAAGCTGCGCCAGCGACGCAAGGGCGAGAAGAACCGCGGGCTCGTGGAGCGATACAAGCTCGCCGGCCAGATCACGATCGGGGTCGCGTTGGGGTGGTACCTGTGGCAGTTCCCCATCTCCACCCTGCCCGGCGCCTCGACCACGCTCCCGTTCTTCAAGTACGTGCTCGTCGTCCCGGTGGCCGCATCGCTGGCCTGGCTCTACGTGCCGTTCGTCACGTTCGTGCTCACGGGGGTCAGTAACGCCGTCAACCTCACCGATGGCCTCGACGGTCTGGCCGCGGGGCTCACGGCCGTCGCCGCCCTCACCTTCGCCGTGTTCGCCTACCTGATCGGCCGCATCGACGCCAGCACATATCTCGGGATCTATTATCTTCGCGGGGCCGGGGAGCTGGCCGTCTTCTGCGCGGCCATCTTCGGCGCGACGATGGGGTTCCTGTGGTACAATGCGCACCCGGCACAGGTGTTCATGGGGGATACCGGATCGTTGGCCCTGGGCGGCGCGCTGGGCGCGATCGCGATCCTGCTCAAGTCGGAGTTTTTGCTCCTGCTCATCGGTGGCGTCTTCGTGGCCGAAACCCTGTCGGTCATCGTGCAGCGTGGCGCCTTCAAGTATCGGCGGCGGCGGTATGGCCTCGAGTACGCGAGGACACACCGCGTCTTCCGACGCGCACCGCTCCACCACCACTTCGAGATGCTCGGATGGCCGGAAACGATGGTCGTCGTGCGCTTCTGGATCCTGGGCATCCTCTTCGCCACCCTCGCGCTCAGCACGCTCAAGCTGCGGTGACGCCCGGTGACGCCTGGTGACGCGCAGCGTCGCGCGGTGGAACGACCGGTGGAGCGACCGGTGAGCGAGCGGTGAGCCGCGGGGCGCGTGGCGAGGTCGCCGTCATCGGGCTGGGGGCGAGTGGTCGGGCGGCCGCGCTGCTGCTCGCTCGGGACGGCGTCGGCGTGTACGCGTCGGACGGCGGCGAGAGCCCGGCCACCCACGCCGCGGCCGCCGATCTCCGCGCGGTGGGCGTGACGGTCGACCTCGGCCGACACGACCTCGATCGCATCGCCCGCGCCAGGCTCGCCGTGCTGAGTCCCGGCGTGCCACCCACCGCCGCCGCCGTGCGGGCGGCCCGTGACGCGGGGGTGCCGGTGGTCTCGGAAATCGAGATCGGGCTCGCGCACCTCCCGGGCGTGCCCTACATCGCGGTCACCGGGACCAACGGCAAGACGACGACCACCGCGCTCGTCGGGCACCTGCTGCGCGCGCTGGGCCACCACGCGATCGATGCGGGCAACATCGGGCTTCCGCTCTCTGCCGTCGCGATGGACGCGGGGCCGGCGGGACGTCGGCCGGACTGGATCGCGCTCGAGCTCTCGTCATTCCAACTGCACGACACGCCGAGTGTCGCGCCGGTCGTGGCCGTGCTGACGAACCTGAGCCCGGACCACCTCGATCGCTATCCGTCGGCGGCGGCCTATTACGCGGACAAGGCGCGACTGTTCGCGAATGCCGGGCCCGACTCGATCATCGTCAGCAACGCCGACGATCCCGCCGTGCAGGCGATGGTCGCCGCCGTGCCGGGCCGCCGCTTCACGTTCTCGGCCGCGGGCGGCGCCGGAGTCAGCGGCGGGAGCGCGGCGGTGTACCGGCGCCCTCCGGCCGGGGCGCCCGACAGGGCGGTGGAGGGCACGGGTGACGGTGGATGGCTCGACCTCCTCGGGGTGCCGCTGCTCCAGCGGTCGCAGTTCCCGCTGCTCGGGGATCACAACGTCGCCAACGCCCTGGCGGCCGTCCTGAGCGTGGCGCTCGCGCACCCGTCGCACGCCACGCCGGAAGCGCGCGCGCGACTCGCCAGTGGACTCCGATCCTTTCGCGCGTTGCCGCACCGGCTGCAATTGGTCGGGGAGTACGGCGGCGTCCAGTGGATCGACGACTCCAAGGCGACGAACGTGAGCTCGGCCCGAGTCGCGCTGGAGAGCATGGTCCGACCCACGATCGCGTTGCTCGGCGGCCGCCACAAGGGTGAGCCGTACACGAGCCTCGGCCCGCCCCTCAGGCAGATCGGCAAGGTGGTGCTGGCCTACGGCGAGGCCGCGCCGATGATCGATCAGGATCTTGGGGGGGTGATTCCCGTCGAGCGCCTCGGGTCGGATTTCGCGGCCGTCATGGCGCGGGCCCATGCCCACGCGGCGGCGGGCGACGCGGTCCTGCTCGCCCCGGCCTGCTCGAGCTTCGACATGTTTCGCAACTACGAGGAGCGCGGAGCGACCTTCGCACGGCTGGCCGCGGCCCGATCGTGACGCGATCGGCGGCCGAGGTGGCGGATCGCGGCCGGCGCGCCCCGCCACACGTGCGCGAGCGCTGGCGGATGGGCGTCGACGCCCGGGCGCTGCTGCTGGTGTCCGCGATCCTCGTCGCGTTCGGGCTCGCCGTGATGTACAGCGCGAGCGCGATCGTGGCCGTCGACCAGGGCCATGGGAGCGCCTTCTATCTGCTGCGGCAACTGGCGGGGATCGGAGCAGGCATCGTCGCGTTCGCGGTGGCGGCCAAGATCGACGCCGAGCGGTGGGCGGGGTGGGCGTGGCCCCTCATGATTCTCGCGATCGTGCTGATGGTGATCGTGATCCTGCCGTTCACCGAATCCATCGCCCCGCGCATTCACGGCTCCCGGCGATTCCTGTTCGGGGCGTCGGTCCAGCCCTCCGAGCTCGCGAAGCTGGCCGTGATCGTGTGGACGGCGATGCTGGTGGTTCGCAAGGGACCGGCGCTGCGCGGATTGACGAAAGGGGTGCTCCCGTTCGTGGTCGTGATCGGGATGCTCGATGTGCTGGCGGCGGTCGAGCCCGACCTGTCGACGGCCATGCTGTACACCCTGCTGATGGCGATCGTGCTCTTTGTCGGCGGTGTGCGGATCGGTCACTTCCTCGTGCTCGGCATCCTGGCCGTCCCGCTCCTCTGGCACGAGGCCGAGCGCCTCCACTACGTCCTGTTGCGTACCGTGTCATTCTTCGACCCGGGGGCGGCGCCGAGCCAAGTCGGGTACCAGCTCCGCCAGTCGTTGATCGCTGTCGGCTCGGGGCGGCTCTTCGGTGTCGGGTTCGGGCAAGGGCGGCAGCAGTATGGCTTCCTCCCGTTTCCGTTCAACGACTTCATCGCCAGCAACATCGGCGAGGAGTGGGGCTTCGTGGGGATGACGGCGCTCGTCCTCGCGTTCGCGGTGTACGGGTGGCTCGGCTTCCGGATCGCCCGGAGCGCGCGGACGCCCTTTCAGCGGCTCCTCGCCGTCGGGCTGACGGCCACCACCCTCGTGACGGCGTACCTTCACATCGGGGTCGTGATCGGGCTCCTCCCGACGACCGGCCTCACCCTGCCGTTCATCTCTTATGGGCGCTCCAACCTCGTCCTGTCCCTCCTCATGACGGGCATGCTCGTGAACATCGGCAGTGTGCGCGAGCGGGTGATCGGCGCGCACGCGACCGACCCACTCGTTCGCGCCGCGTCCCCGGAGTCGTGATCGCGCCGCCCCGGCCCGCGCGGCGCACGTGACCGCTGCACCGCGCAGCGCCGTGGCGGCCGACGGCGCGACCATCTTCTTCGCCGGTGGAGGGACCGGGGGCCACCTCTACCCGGGGCTGGCGATCGCCCGGACGCTGGGCCGCATCGCTCCGCAGGTTCGCGCGGTGTTCGTGGGCGCTCGGCGCGGCATCGAGCGCACGATCCTTCCCGAGCAGTCCGTCCCGTTCGCGTTGCTCGACCTGCACCCCCTCTACCGCCCGGCGGTGTGGCGGAATTGGCGGACCCTGCGCGGAGCGGTCGGCGCCTGGCGCGAGCTCGGTGCGCTGGTGGCGCGTGAGAAGCCACGGCTGGTGGTCGGGACGGGCGGATATGCGTCGGGGCTCACGCTGGCCTACGCGATCCGCCACGGCGTGCCGATCGTCCAGCAGATCGCCGACAGCCATCCGGGGCTGACCGCCCGATGGTTCACGCGCTTCTGCCGCGAGGCGTACCTGGGGTATCCCGAGGCGGCGGCGCTGCTTCCGCACGGCGCGGCGACCGCGCTGCTGGACACCGGCAATCCGATCGAGCCGCCGCCGGTACCCCGGCCTGACGCGATCCGCGCGCGGGTGCGCTGGGAGTTCCCCTCCGATGTCGCGATGGTGCTCCTCGTCTTCGGCGGCAGCCAGGGTGCCCGCGCGCTCAACGAGGCGGTGAGCGCGTGGATCGCTCACCGTCCCGAGGGGGTCGGTGTCATCTGGGCGACCGGACAGGCGACCTACGAGGTGTACGCGCGGCACGAGGGCCCGTACGTCCGGGTGCGGCCGTACCTGGCGCCGATCGCCGAGGCCTACGCGGCGGCCGACGTTGCCGTCACGCGTGCGGGGGCGATGACGACGGCGGAGCTCTGTGCGTGGGGCATTCCGATGGTGCTCGTGCCGCTGCCCACGGCGGCCGCCGATCATCAATCCGAGAACGCGCGGGCGCTCGCCCGCGCCGGGGCCGCGATTCATCTTCCCCAGGCCACCCTGAGCCCTGCGCGCATAGGTCAGACGGTGGCGTCGCTGATCGCCGAGCCGGAGCGTCGCGCGCGGCTCGCGGCAGCGGCGCGGGACCGGGCGCGCCCGGCCGCGGCGGAGACCATTGCTCGGCGGATACTTAGCCTGTTGGATCTCAGGTGATTTAGCCTTGAGAGGGTCGTCGGCGGGACCTATATTCTCCCCGCCAACTCATGCCACTCATCGATCCTGCCGATCCGCGTCCGCTCCACTTCATGGGAATCGCTGGCGCCGGCATGAGCGCGCTCGCGGAGTTGGCCGTGCGGCGTGGCGCGCGGGTCACGGGGTGCGACAGCGTCGCCGACCCGACCGGGGACCTGACACGCCTTGGCATCGCCGTCGCCCGCGGGCACGATCCGGCGCACCTCGCCGGTGCGCGGGCGCTGGTCGTGACGTCTGCTGTCCCGCGTGATCATGCGGAAGTCACGCGGGCGCGGGACCTCGGGCTTCCCGTCGTCCGTCGAGCCGAGGCGTTGGCGCAGGCCGTGGCGGGCGGCACTCTCGTCGCGATCGCGGGGACGCACGGCAAGACGACCACGACCGTCATGACGACGGACGCGCTGGCCGCAGCCGGTATGGATCCGACGGGACTGGCGGGCGGCCGGGTCGGCGCCTGGGGTGGGAACCTCCGCGCCGGCGCCGAGCGGATCTTCGTCGTCGAGGCCGACGAGTACGATCGGTCGTTCCTGGCGCTCACCCCGACCGTAGCGGTGGTGACGAACATCGAGGCCGATCACCTCGACATCTACACGGATCTGGCCGACATTCGAGCGGCATTCGGCACATTCGTTGGCCCGGCGTCCTCGATCATCCTCTCGGCGGACGACGAGGGCGCGCGCAGCCTTCCCGTGCCGCCGACCGCCCAGGTGCTCCGCTTCGGGACCGGCTCGCCCGATGCGCGGCTGGTGGCGCGAGAGATCCGGACCACGGCGACCGGGACGCGGTTCGTGGTCGTGTTCGACGGGGAACAGCTCGGCGAGGTGGGGTTGCGTGTCCCGGGGCTCCACAACGTACGGAATGCGCTGGCTGCGATCGCCGTCGGGATCGTCCTGGACGTGCCACTCGCGAGCCTGGCGCCGGGGCTCGAGCGGTTCACCGGCGTCGAGCGTCGATTCCAGCGGCTCGGGGAGCGCGGGGGCGTGACCGTGATCGACGATTACGCTCACCACCCCACGGAGATCCGGGCGACGCTCGACGCCGCCCGTGCGGCGTTTCCGGGGCGGCGATTGGTGATCGCGTTCCAGCCGCACCTGTATACGCGGACGCGGGACTTCGCGACCGGATTCGCCGACGCGCTGGGTGCCGCCGATGTGGTATTCCTCACCGACATCTATCCGGCTCGTGAACGCGCGATCCCCGGCGTTTCCGCCGACCTCATTGCCGTGCCGCTCGGCCGAGCGGGGCGCCCGGCCGCGTGGCAGGGCCCGCGGGACGGATTGGCGGCTGCGTTGGCCGGCGCGGCGCGGCCCGGCGATGTCGTGCTGACCGTCGGCGCCGGTGACATCACGCGGACCGGTCCCGAGCTGCTGGAGCGCCTGGGGTCCGGATCGGGTGTCGACGCGAGACGGTCGGCGTGAGCGTCGCGGGCCTTTCGGGACACACGCTGCGGCGGGGTGCCGTGGCGGCCGCCTCCGTCGCCGCCGTCGCCGCCGGCGCGTCTGCCCCCTGGTGGGGGCGGCGCGCGCTGGCCGGCCTGGCGTTCTTCCGGGTTCGGGCGGTGGAGGTCGACGGCACGCGGTATCTGTCGCCGGGCGATGTCGTCGCGCGGCTCGGCATCGACACGACGGCGTCGGTGTGGGACGACGCCCGGCCCCTGGAGGCTCGGGTGCGGGCCCACCCCCAGGTCCGGAGCGCGACCATCGGCCGGAAGCTCCCCGGCACACTCGTCGTTCGAATCGTGGAGCGAACCCCGGTGGCCCTGGCGCCGACACCTGACGGGCTGCGAGCATATGATGCCTCGGGCGCCATGCTCCCCATCGACTTGACCCGCGTGGACCTCGATCTTCCCATCGTGATGCGACCGGATCCGCGGACCCTGGCGTTGCTCGCTGCGCTCCGCGAGCGCTCGCCGACGCTCTTCGGCCAGATCAGCGAGGTCCGGCGCGCCGCGACCGGCGATCTCCTCCTCCGGCTTCCGGCAACCGAGATCGTCGCTCCCGCCGACGCGGACGCCGCGCGGCTCGCGATGGTCGTGCCCGTCCAGGCCGACCTCGCGCGGCGGCATCTCCGGGCCGAGACGCTCGACCTGCGGTACCGCGACCAAGTCGTCGCCCGACTCCCGTGAGCCGGTGGTGCGCAGTGGGGCGTGGTCGTCCCGGCGGGGCGAACCCGAGGTGGCGCGCATGACGGCGAGGGGTATCGTGCCCGACCGGCTCGTCGCCGGGCTCGACATCGGGTCGGCGAAGACGACCGCCATCATTGCCGAAGTGGCCGGCGAGCTGCCGCGCAACCCTCGCCTCCGCGTCCTCGGCGTCGGCCAGGCGCGAACGACGGGACTGCGGCGCGGCGTCGTGGCTGACATCGAGGAGACCACGCGGTCGATCCGGAAGTCGCTCGAGGACGCGGAGCGGATGGCCGGGGCGCATGTGACCGAGGTCTATGCCGGGATCGCCGGGGCTCACGTGCAGGCGATGACGAGCACGGGGGTGGTCGCCGTCAACGGTGATGAGATCACGCGGGCGGACGTCGACCGGGCCAACGATGTCGCGCGGGCCCAGGCCATCCCGACCGACCGCGAGCTCCTCCACGCCATTCCGCAGGAGTACACGGTCGACCGCAACCGCGGCATCCGCGACCCGGTGGGGATGATCGGCACGCGGCTCGAGACCGAGATGTACCTGGTCACCATCGGCGGCTCGCCGGCGGTCAATCTGCGCAAGGCGGTCGAGCGCGCCGGCTATCGCGTCCGCGAGCTCGTGCTCGAGCCGCTCGCGAGCGCGCTCAGCGTGTTGACCGAAGATGAAAAGGAGCTCGGCGTGGCGCTCGTGGAGCTGGGCGCCGGGACGACCGATCTCGCCATCTTCCACGAGGGGAAGATCCGGCAGCTCGCGAGCGTGAACTTCGGCGGCAACAGCGTCACCAACGATATCGTGCTCGGCCTCAAGGTCACGCCCGACGATGCCGACCGCCTGAAGGAGCGCTACGGCTGCGCCTACGAGCCACTCGCCGACCCCGACCTGGCGATCCCGCTCCCCGGGACGGCCGCGCAGGGCGAGCGCGTCATCGATCATCCGTCGCTCGCGCACATCATCCACCAGCGCATGGACGAGGTGTTCGAGCTCGTCCAGCGTGAGATCACCGAGGCCGGGTATGCGCGACGCCTGAGCGCCGGCGTCGTCCTCACCGGCGGCGCCGCGGGGATGCGAGGCATGCGGGAGCTCGCCACCGACGTTTTCGGCATCGGCGTGCGCATCGGATCGCCGGCGGACAATATCGGTGGCCTGAGCGATTCTGTCGAGGCACCGCGCTTCGCGACCGTGGTCGGCCTCGCCCAGTACGGCGCGCATCGGCTCGCGTTGACGGACGCGGCGGGCGCGGCGGGCCGCCGGCTGCATCTGTCGGCGCCCGGCATGGATCGATGGATCGAGCGCGTCCGCATCTGGCTTCAGGATTTTTTCTGAGCGGCGCCCGTCGATTCTCATAAACGTGATCGCGCGGTCGCGAACTGTGGATAAGTTCTTCGCGATCGCGCGTTCTGTTTCGCATCGTCGCTCGTCGGGAGAGTGGTCGATGTCCGGAAAAATGTTATATTGCCGCGTCCAAAACGCGGCCGGTCAGAGCCTCAAATCTCCTTCACACGCAGTGGAGCTCCGCTCGCCATGATCTTCGAATTCGAAGAGAGCGCGTCGCAGAACGCCCGCATGAAAGTCGTGGGCGTGGGCGGCGGGGGCGGCAACGCGGTGAACCGAATGATCGAGGAGCACCTCGAGGGCGTGGAGTTCATCTCGGTCAACACGGACGCGCAGGCGCTGCTGAACTCGAAGTCGGACGTGAAGATCCAGATCGGCAAGAAGCTCACGCGGGGACTGGGGGCGGGTGCGAGGCCGGACATCGGCCGCCAGGCGATCGAGGAGAATCGAGAGGAAGTGGCGCGGGTGCTGACGGGCGCCGATCTGGTGTTCATCACGTGCGGGATGGGGGGCGGCACCGGGACGGGTGCCGCCCCTGTCGCCTGCGAGCTCGCCCGCGAGGCGGGCGCCCTCACGGTCGGCATCGTCACGAAGCCGTTCCTGTTCGAGGGACGGAAGCGGATGCGGCAGGCGGAGATCGGCATCTCGGAGATGCGCAAGCACGTCGACACGATGATCGTCGTGCCCAACGAGCGGCTGCTGGCCGTCGTCGGGAAGGGGATCCCCTTCCAGGACGCGCTCAAGAAGGCGGACGAAGTGCTGCTCCACGCCACCCAGGGCATCTCCTCGCTCATCAGTGTGACCGGGCTCGTGAACGTCGACTTCGCCGACGTGCGGACGGTGATGCAGGCCGGCGGGAGCGCTCTCATGGGGACGGGGATCGGCCGGGGGGAGAACCGCGCGATGGAAGCGGCCCAGCAGGCGATCTCGTCCCCGCTGCTCGACAACGTGTCGATCTCGGGGGCGACCGGCGTGCTGGTCAACATCACCGGCGGCGCGGACCTCACGCTGGGTGAGGTCCATCAGATCAACGAGATCATCCATGACGCGGTCGGCGACGACGCGGAGATCATCTTCGGCGCCGTCCACGAGCCGGCGATGCAGGGCGAGATCCGGGTCACCGTCATTGCCACGGGGTTCGACCGTCCGTCGCAGGCGCCGTCGGTCGCGCCGACCGTCGATGCCGGCAAAGGGCCGCCGGTGATCCCGTTCCCCTCCCAACGGCAGCAACGCGTGACCGGGCTACCGCGCGCCGGCGGCTCGCCCGACGTCCGCCGCCTTCCTAGCCAGCCGGCGGCGGTGACGGACCGGGGGGGCGGCGCGATCGGCGGCCCCGGCGGGAGCGCCGGGGGCGGCGTGCAGGATCTCAGCGACATGGAGATCCCGACGTTCATTCGGAGACAGATGGATTGACGGCCGCGAGCGCTCGCGCCGTCACCTACTCGGCGGTCGCTGCGCTCGCGCTATTCACTGCGGCCTCCGCGGCACCGGCGCGACCGAGTGCGCCACGGGCGCGGTCGGCATCCGTGCCGCCGTGGGTTCAGCCTCCGGCGGGGCTCCCACGGCTGCGTCCGGTCGTCGTCCAGCCACACACGGCAACGGACACGGTCGTCGTGGCCGGGCGGATCGCCAGCAACCTGTACACGGCCCTCGACTCCTGCGCGGCCGCGACCTTCGCACAGCGGACCCGGTGGGGGCTCGCCTGGTCGATCGCCGACATCTTCGAGTACCGGATCGATATGAGTCGGGACCTGCGGGTCGGGGACTCCTTCCGGGCGCTCGTCGAGCGCATCTCCCTCCCCGACGGAAGCGAACGGGTGGGCAGCGTGCTGGCCGTGCGGTTCGTGCTGTCCCAAGACACGATGACGGCGATCCGGTTCGTGGGGCACGGTACGCTCGCCCCGGGCGTCCCGACGGCGGCTGGCTACTACGATCTCAGGGGCCGCTCGCTCCGGGCGGCCTTCCTCCGGGCGCCGCTGGAGTTTCGTCGAATCTCCAGCGGATTCGGCATGCGCAAGCACCCGATCCTCGGCATCTGGCGGGCGCACAAGGGCACCGATTACGTGGCGGCGTTCGGCACGCCCGTCCGGGCCATTGGTGACGGCGTCGTGACCTTCGCCGGGTGGCGAGGGGGGTACGGGAATCTCGTCGAGCTGCGCCACCGCAATGGCTACGTCACTCGCTACGGCCATCTCTCCCGGTTCGCCCGCGGCACACGGCCCGGCGCGCGGGTGACGATCGGGAAGACGATCGCCTACGTCGGCATGACGGGGCTGGCCACGGCGCCGCACCTGCACTTCGAGGTGCTCGTTGGCGGCGTGCAGCGCGACCCGCGGCGCGCGCTCCGCGATCGCGGCGCCGGCGACCCGATCCCGGCCGGCGAGCGGGACGCGTTTCAGCGCCGCGCGACAACCCTCCTGGCCGCGATGACCGGCCAGGAGCGGTCGACGCCTCCCATCGCCGCGCGCTGACGTCGGCGCTCCGCAGTGCTGGCTGCCGGCGGCGCCGGGGCGCGCCATCGGTACATTACGACCATGCTGTTGTGGCTCGTGGCCGCTGCCGTCGGCCTCGCGGCTGCCGCTCTCCAGTACGGGCGCGGTGGCGGCGGCGGCTGGCTGCCGGCCGTCCTCCGCGTGCTCGCGGTCGCCGTGCTGATCGGCCTCTGGGTCGATGCACCGATCGGCCGCGGGGCACGACTCCGCCCGGAGGCGGCACTGGACGTCTCGGCGAGCTGGCTCCGCAGTGGCGACACGTCGGCCTATCGGGCGGCCATCGGCGCGGTGACGAGCGCCGGCGCCGACTCCGTGTTTCTCGTTGGCGACTCGCTCCGGGCGGGACGGCCGCCGGCGGTGCCGAACGACGTGCGGACCCGCATCCGCCCCGCCGTCGAGCACGCCCTGGCCGCCGGTCGGTCGCTGGTTCTGGTGACCGACGGAGAGCTGGACGACCCGGATGCGCTGGCCGAGCTTCCCGCCGGATCCCGTATCGTCGTCGTGCCCCACCGGCCGGCCCTCGACGGGGGGCTCGGTACGCTCGACGCGCCCCGCGCGGCCGTCGCCGGCGACACGATCGAGCTGCGCGCGACGGTGGTTGCGGGCCCGGCGGGCGCACCCGCAGGCACGGTGGCGTTCAACTTCGAGGGGCACCCCGCAACGCCGTCCACATCGGTCAGCGTCGACGCGCTGGCGCCGCGCGGCGAGCGCAGTGTGAGCGTCCGGGCGCCGGTCCCCGCCGGCGATGGGGCGCACCTGATCCGCGCCGTGTGGTCCGCGGCCGGAGACACCGACGGGCGCAATGACACGCTGGCGATCGCGATCGACGTCTCGCCCGCGGCCGGGGCCGTCTTCGTCAGCACATCACCCGATGAGGACGCCCGCTATGCGCTCGCCGTGTTGCGCGGGGCGCTGGCGCTGCCGACGCGAGGGTTCTTCCGGGTCGCGACCGGGCAGTGGCGCCTCGATGGCGGGCTCGCGCCCGTGGCCGAGGCCGACGTTCGACGCGCGGTCGCGACCGCGCCGCTCGTCGTGCTCCACGGGGACACCGCCATCTTCGGCCCGCCCCGGACGGCGAGCCGGGGTTCCCTCGCGCTCCTCGTCTCGCCGGGCGGACCGTCGGCCCCGACGGCGGCCGACGAGTGGTATGCGACCGGCGCGCCCCCGTCGCCGCTGGCGGCCGGATTGGCCGGCATCCCGTGGGACAGCCTCCCGCCGATCGACGTCGCGCCGACGGCGGCCACCGGCGAGTGGCAGGGGCTCGAGGCGAAGCGCACGCGGCGGTACGAGCGACGGGTGCCCGTGGTCGGAAGCACGATCGGGAACCGCCGGCTGGTCGTGGTGACCGCCAGCGGGTTGTGGCGGTGGCGGTTCCGTGGGGGGGTGAGCGCGGATGCCTATGCCGCCCTCTGGGGCGGGATCTTCGACTGGCTCGCCGCCGAGCGGCGCGATCTCCGCCCGGCGATCCCCGCAGACGCGCTCGTGCGCGAGGGCGACCCGATCCGCTGGCGGCGTGGCGCCGGGCTCGACTCCGTCGTGTCGCTCGTGCTCGCGAAGCGCGCGCGCGGAGCCCACCCCGACACCCTCGCGGTGCGCTTCCCGCCTGGGAGCGCCACGTCGGAGACGCCGCCGCTCGCCGCGGGCGTCTACGATATCCGGACGTCGGGTGGCCCGGCGCTGCTGGTCGTCAACGCGTCGCGCGAGTGGCTCCCGCGGGCTCCGACGACCCGCAGCGGCCGCACGGCGGGGATCGCACTGGCCGGTGCGTCCCTCCACCTCCGCTCGATCCCCTGGGCGTACGTGCTCGTGGTCGTCGTGCTCTGCGCCGAGTGGCTCTGGCGGCGTCGCGTGGGACTGCGGTAACGCACATGGGGCGACTCTTTCAACGAACGACCGAGGCGCCGCGGCGGTCGCTGTGGCAGCGCATCAAGGATCTCGCCCTGACCGATGTTGGCGTGGCGATGCGGGGCGGCGTCACCGCCGGGTCGCTCGAGCAACTCGAGGAGCTACTGCTGGAGGCGGACTTCGGCGTCCCCACGACCACCCGCCTCGTTGCCGACGTCGAGCGCGACGCGCGGGAAGGGACGGTTCGAACGGAAGAGGAGTTCCTGGCGGCCCTTCGGCGCGGCGTCGAATCCGCCCTTCGATCGGGCCGGAGCGATCCGGCGCTCCACTTCGGTGCCGACCCACCGGCCGTGATTCTCGTCATCGGCGTCAACGGGGCGGGAAAGACCACCTTCATCGGGAAGCTCGCCGCTCGGCTGCGCGCCGAGGGGAAGCGAGTGCTGGTCGCCGCGGCGGACACATTTCGGGCGGGAGCCGTCGACCAACTGCGGATCTGGGCCGACCGGACCGGGGCCCAGTTCGTCGGCGGTGCGGCGGGGCGCGATCCCGCGGCGGTGGCAGTGGATGCGATCGAGGCCGCGGTGGCCTCGCGCGCCGACGTGGTCCTGATCGACACCGCCGGCCGGCTCCATACGAGTGGCGCGCTCCTGGAGGAGCTGAAGAAAATCGCCCGCGTTGTCGCCAAGCGGCGGCCCGGTGCGCCACAGGAGACCCTGCTCGTCCTCGACGCGACGATCGGGCAGAATGCGATCGCCCAGGGCCGAACCTTCGCCGCCGCCGTGCCGGTGACCGGGCTGGTACTCACCAAGGTGGACGGCACGGCCAAGGGCGGCGTGGTCGTCGCGGTGCACGAGGCGTTGGATGTGCCGGTCAAGTTCATCGGGATCGGTGAGTCGGCGGACGACCTCCTCCCCTTCGACGCCGGCGCGTTCGCGCGGCAGTTGCTCGAGCCGTGATGGTGTCGCCCGTAGCCAGGCCCGCAACGCCCGATGGGCGCGAGTAAGGGCGCGGGCGGCCGATCGTCCCGGTGAGCGCGGAGCGCGGCGCCGGGGTCGGTGCGACGCGCTCACGCGTGACGCTCGACACGCCCGTCACGTACCTCAAGGGCGTCGGCGAGCGTCGGGCGCTGCTCCTGCGGAAGCTGGGAATCGTCACCGCGGGGGACCTGGTCCGCCACATCCCCCACCGCTACGAAGATGCGAGCACGATCTCGCCGATCGCCTCGCTCGCGACCGGGATGGACGCGACGGTCATCGGGACGGTGATCTCCAAGGGCGTGCTGCCGACGCGGCGGGGCCTCAGGATCTTTCAGGTCGTCGTGCGGGATGCGACTGGTATGATCGAGGTGTCGTGGCCCGGCCAACCGTACCTGGACCGGGTGATCGAGAAGCAGGACGTGCTGCTCATCACGGGCACGGTCCGGTTCTTCCACGGCCGGCAGCTGCAGGCGCGGGAGTTCGTGAACCTGGGCGAGGGGGCGGAGGGGGCCGCGCAGGGGCGCGTGCTGGCGGTGTATCCCACGACCGAGGGTCTCTCGGTCAAGGTATTGCGGTCGCTCGTGGAGCGCCATCTGGACGTGCTGCTCCCCCTCGCGACCGACCCCCTGCCGCCGGAGATGCTCTCGGCGGCCGGCGTGCCGCCGCTCGGGGATGCTCTCCGGATGGTGCACCGGCCGGCCTCGATCGCCGAGGCGGCACTGGGTCGCTCCCGGTTGGCGTTCGAGGAGCTGCTCTTCGTCCAGCTGCTCCACCGGCGCGCCAATGCGCTCGCCCGGACCCGACGGACGGGCATCGCCTTCGAGAGCCGTCGCACCCTGACGAGCGCCCTCAGGGCCGCGCTGCCGTACGAGCTGACCGGCGCGCAGGTGCGCGCCGTGCGCGAGATCGTCGCCGACATGCGCAGCGACGCGCGGATGCACCGTCTGCTCCAGGGGGACGTCGGGAGCGGCAAGACGGTGGTCGCGCTCTTTGCGGCGCTGCTGGCGATGGAGAACGGATATCAGGCCGCGCTGATGGCGCCAACCGAGCTGCTGGCGGAGCAGCACTGCACGACGATCACGGGACTGCTGGCGCCGCTCGGCATCCGCCCGCTGCTGCTCACCGGGAGCCTGTCGACCGGCGAGCGGCGTGCGGTCGCGGCGCGGCTCGCCACACCGGAGCCGGCGATCGTGATCGGCACCCACGCCCTCGTCCAGGACGCGACAGCGTTCGCCCGGCTGGGCCTCGCGATCATCGACGAGCAGCACCGGTTCGGCGTCGAGCAGCGCAAGGCGCTGGGGTCCAAGGGCGAGCACCCGGACGTGCTGCTCCTGAGCGCGACGCCCATTCCGCGCTCGCTCGCGCTCACCGCGTACGGTGACCTGGATGTGAGCGTGCTCGACGAGCGTCCGCCGGGGCGCCAGCCGGTGACGACGGCCATTCGGCCGGAGTCGGCGCGCGCACGGGTGCTCGCGTTCGTCGCCGGGCAGGTCGCCGCGGGGCGGCAGGCGTACATCGTCTACCCGGTGATCGATGAGTCCGAGCGCGCCGAGCTCAAGTCCGCCACCGCGATGTTCGCGGCCCTGACGGGCGCCGGGGACGGGAGGGAGGGGGAGAGGGAGGGGGAGGGGGACAGG